>Ga0247806_10000262_pt1 | contig 36340 bp, 28 predicted proteins | sample UWRJL059202B1_FD_179935 | JGI IMG/M metagenome (GOLD analysis project Ga0247806, IMG submission 179935) | Plant litter microbial communities from Arlington Agricultural Research Station in Wisconsin, United States - UWRJ-L059-202B-1 | ecosystem: Environmental > Terrestrial > Plant litter >... | reverse complement strand
CACACGAAAAACCGACTTTTGTAAAACACAACGTTACGCACTATTGTGTACCTAATATCCCTTCACGTTACAGTAAAACAGCTTCGCTGTCTATTAGTAATATCATTAGTCCATTCTTATTGCAAATGGCTGATGATGGTGGTATAGAAAGTGCCATACGCTGCAACGCAGGCCTTAAGCATGGTATTTATTTTTACCACGGCCGCCTTACCAACAGCAGTATTGCCGAATGGTTTGACTTAGGGCATACTGATATTAATTTGATTGTGTTTTAGGGAAAGTTTCTATATTATTTCCCTTCTTAGCTCGGTAATTATTTATAAAACGCTACAGTAATTTGATCTAAGAGTGTAACTGATGTAGAATATCTGCATAATTTGCTAATGATGACTTTAAAGGTTTATAGAAACTAACTTTGCCAATAGCCCTGACGGTAGCGGCATCCCCGCAGCGCAGCGAAGGGATATAGCGTACGGCAGGACTTACGACTGCAAAAATGCACAACACCTAAACTGCTTCAACTTACAAAAACCAACTACCCTACTAAATCTATATTCTTAGCATACTATTAATTTTCAGTTAGTTACAAAACATATTTCATAAATAAAAGTATGTTTTGTAGTTTAATTTTATCAAATTTGTAATATAAATAGTTTACAGGTTTGGAAAGCATAGCATTATTACTGGCTGGTTTTTTTATAGGCACTTTTGGTACTCTTATAGGCGCCGGAGGTGGATTTATACTTGTACCCCTCCTACTTATCTTTTATCCTGACTTAGAACCGGAGGTTACCACAGCTATAAGTATTGCCGTAGTGGCAGTAAATGCATTATCAGGATCTGTTGCTTATGCCCGCAGTGGCAGGATAGATTATCGTGCCGGAATTGTTTTTGCACTATATACCATACCGGGATCAATTTTAGGCGTGCTTACCGTGCAGTATATACCCCAGCACTCCTTTAATACAATTATAGGTATGCTGTTAGTTTTACTTGCCTCCTACCTTGTTTACAAAAATGCAACCCATAAAGCCTGTATAAACCAGATAGTTCTAAAAAAGGGATTTCAGGAACATATTTTAACTGATAGCGCTGGCACTACATACCACTACAGTTATAACCCCGTTAATGGTAACATTGTAAGTTTGCTGGTTGGTTACATTTCTCCGCTATTAGGTATAGGTGGAGGTATAATACATGTACCGGCCATGGTAAACTGGCTTAAATTTCCTGTGCACATAGCAACAGCAACATCTCATTTTATACTTGCGGTTATGGCAACCGCAAGTGTTGTTACCCATGCCTGCAAAGGTACTTATAATGACCCGCATGTATTACACATGATTCTTTTTATAGCACTTGGTGTTATTCCCGGTGCACAACTGGGTGCATTCTTATCTCATAAAATAAAAAGTAACATTATACTACAGGTTTTGGCAATATGTCTTGCAATTGTAGGTATGCGCATCCTTATTACAAGTTTATAATACTTGCACTATCTCGATTAAACATTTACTAATCTATAAAATGCCTGAGCTTTTGCGTACTTTTGCAAAAAAAATTACAGCAATGCAGTTTAAATTTCGTTTAGCATATTATCTTTTTGGGTTCATGATTGGGGGATTCCTTATGTATTATATTTTTAATGGTAAAGGAGCCGAATTTTGTTACCTGCCCAATTGCAGGGTCAAAAAAAACATTCGCGAGAAAGGGCTTACAATATCTAAAGAGGCGCAGCATACATTAAAAGCAGGATGGGTAACGCAAACCGATATAGATAATACTATTTTATATGGTGATGTTAATTTTTCGCGGAGTAAAAAGCCCCTTAAGGCTGGTGGTAAACTTTATGTAATAGAAGGAAAAACTATTAGCAATCAACCTATTGATATTGAAGTTGCAAATTTTGAAGATAAGGCAATACTGATAGATGTAAAAAAACGATAATTTTTTATGTAAAAAGCCTTGCAGAATATAAAAAGAGTGTTATATTTGCACTCGCAATACGGAAGTATCCACAACGATTGCAAGATTGGGGCGATTAGCTCAGCTGGTTCAGAGCACCTCGTTTACACCGAGGGGGTCGGGGGTTCGAACCCCTCATCGCCCACCAAAAGTAAGCTTTATATTATTATAAAGTAAGTTAAATCACAGAAAACCTGCACTTTACGAAGTTGCAGGTTTTTTTATTTTACCCCTGCACTGGATAAATTAATTACGTTGGCCCCTCTCCGCCAATTTTAATGACAATGCTAATTATTTGTACACCAATAGAGAAAGGTGTCAATTCTAAATCGGCAAAAGGGGTCAATCAAGTTCGGTTTATCCAACCAGATTTTAAAATTATCTGCGTTTGTTTCACAAGCTCTTTTTTTTTGCATTTTAACGCAAATATATCTTACCGATGGCTCCTTTTTATGTTAAGCTTTTGCATTTTTGATGCCAATGTTGTTGGCGGGACACCTAAAACTTCTGCGGCTCCATTTGCACCCCGTATACGGCCCCCACATTGCTTTAATGCAGCAATAATATGGGCTCTCTCATTTTCTTCAATAGTTTTAAGCCGGGGTTCCCCAATATTTAGCGCCTCTGTATCATTGTGTGGTAGAGGAATTTCAACAATAGTGGTGCCTTTAGCAAGCAGTACGCTACGCTCAATGAGATTTTCAAGCTCTCTGATATTACCTGGCCAACTGTAGGACAACAGGCTGTTTAAGGCACCTGATGAAAGGACTGTTATATTTTTACCGGTTTTGGCATTATAAATCTCAACAAAGTGCCGGGCGAGAACGCCAATATCTTCCCTGCGCTCCCTTAATGCCGGCAAATGTAGCGGGAACACATTAAGGCGGTAATAAAGGTCCAGTCTAAATCTGCCCTCGGCAACTTCTTTCTCAAGGTTTTTATTAGTTGCAGTAATAATGCGTACATCCACTTTAATAGAAATGCCTCCACCAACACGCTCAATTTCTCTCTCTTGCAGCACTCTAAGCAATTTTGCCTGCATTTCAAGAGGCATTTCACCAATTTCATCAAGAAATAATGTTCCTTTATCCGCAAGCTCAAAACGTCCTTTTCTTCGTTCCAAAGCACCCGTAAAGGCACCCTTCTCATGACCAAATAATTCGGACTCAATGAGGTTATACGGTAAAGAGGCGCAGTTTACCTTTACAAACGGCCCTTTTTTCCTATTTGAAAGATTGTGAATGCTACTGGCAATACGCTCTTTACCTGTGCCACTCTCCCCGGTAATAAGAACTGTTGTGTCGCCTGGAGCTACCTGCGCTATGTGATCAAAAATTTCCAGTAGTAAAGGGCTTTTGCCAACAATACCTTCAAATCCTTCCTTTCCGGGACCTTTAATGCTCAGTGCTTTGGGCGATTCCTGCACATAAGATCTTTTATCACGCGCCAGGATGCTATCTACCGTATAAATAAGTGGCTGTTGCAGCCTTTTGCAAATATCAACGTGGGTATCATTAAATCCATCTGCCTTCCGGCTGAAAAAAGAGAAGAAATACCTGTCTTTATCATTAATAGATAAAGGGATGGGTAAGGTCAGGTTAGAACGCATACCCAAATATTCTGCAATTAGTTTTTTCATTGTTGGTTTCTGAGCTGCCTTTTGAAAGTCCTCTTCGCTATATAATGAAATCTGCGTATCTACAATGGTATTTTCCTGTAGTTTTTTTATCTCACCTATCTTAAGTCGCGAAAGGTGTTGCAACTCATCAATAGTAATTTTATGATATTCGCTAAATCCCACCCGCAAAAATCCCAGTACTATATCATCAGGGTCAGGCCCTGTGCGGTATATGGCAATCATTAAATCAAAAGGGATAAGGGGTTGGAGGGCTTTACCAACTTTGAACAGGCGTTCGCCCCACGCTCCTGTTTCGTCCAATATATTGCTTAGTTGTTTTTGAAATAACTGCTCTTTCCGTATTGAAGATTCAATACCGTATTGCTGATGGTATCCGGCAATTTGTAGCGTAATAAGTAGGTCTTTCTCTCTAAAAGGCTTTACAAGAAACCCATAAGGCCTCGTAGCCTTAGCAGCATTTAGCATATCCTCATTAGAATTGGCGGATAGATAAATAAAGCCAATATTCTCGTCGTTAAGGTGATTTGCAAGGTCTATGCCTGTTTTATTTCCTAAAAGAAATATATCCAACAGTACCAAGCCCGGCCTTTCATTCCTAATGCATGCTATTGCCTCATTATACGTCTTGGCAATTCCCGTAGTGGCATAACCTGCTTTTTTAAGCATTAACCTCAGGTGGTTTGCCTCTACAAAATTATCTTCTACGATCAGTATTTTAGTACTTGTATCCATTTTAATTTTAAGTGATTTTTAGCTCCGGCACCATATCATCGTAAATAGTAAACCTTAAGGTTATCTCTGTCCCATTGTTGTCTGTAATATCAAAATCTCCCTGCATGTCTCCCGAAAGACCATCAACGAGTCTAAGTCCAAGTGAAGGGCAGTCATTAACAGAAAAATCCTTGCCTATACCTATTCCATCATCCTTAATTGTAAGTATGTAATTATTAGTGTTATTTCTATAGAGCATAATTTCAATAATTCCATGATCCCGGTTTGGGAAAGCATATTTAATGGCATTGGTAACTGCCTCGTTAACAATTAGCCCTATGGGAACCGAATGGGAAAGAGGAAATTCAGTTTTACATATGTCGAGCTGAAAGCGTATTTTATTTCTCAGCTCGAATGAGGTGGCAAGGTTTTCTGTAAGCTCGTAGATGTATGATGGCATATCTATCATAGAAAGGCTTTCTGACTGATAGAGTTTTTGGTGAATAATTGACATCGCTTCTACTCGGCGCTGGCTTTCCCCCACAGCATCTACTGCTTCCTTGCTCTTTAAATACTCACCTTGGCTGGCAAGCAGCCCCACAACCATATGCAGGTTATTTTTTACCCTATGGTGAATCTCCCTTAGCAGCCATTCTTTTTCTTTTACAAGGTGGTGTAATGCCTCATTTTTCAACTTTATTTCTTCTTTTTGTGAGCTAAGTTCAATATTTGTTCTCTGTTTAGCCATGTAGTTTTTATACATGAAAAAAATAAAGATGATTAGTAAAAGGAAACCTGCCAGGCTTGTATTACGTACAAAGTTAGCCGACTCAAGCCGGCTTTGCTGCGCCTGAGCTTGTTGCTGTAAAAACTGAATATTTTTATCTTTTTTTTCAGATTCATAAAGCATTCCCAGCTGGTTAATCTGCTTTGTCTTTGCCTCACTCAGCATATCGTCATTAGCCTTTTTATAATGCTGGTAGTGCCGTATCGCTGCCACATAATTTCCTGAAGCCGAATCGATCTTAAACGCCCAAAGGTCATATTTGTGACACGACATTCGTTCTCTAAGGCCGCAAAGGCTGTCATATTTAGAGTTATACAACGATGCCTTAACAAAATTTCCTGTGGCAATGTTATAATTTATAATAGAGCCTATATAATCAAAAATATAATCTTTATCCAATTCGGCACCATGCTTATTTATTTTACTTTCTAAAATTTTATAGTAGTAAGCAGCTTTACCAAACTCTTTTCTTTTACAGTATAAATTAGCCATCATGTAGGGCAGGATAGGATCTTTTTTATCGTTAAGATTTGGGTACATGTGTGCCATGCTATTTACAAGTGATATAGCTTTAGTAGTTTTTTTAAGCGTAGTTAATAAATCTACATTGTTAATCAGGATTACCCCTATCCTGTCCAGGTCATTATAACTAACAGCTATTTGCAGGGCTTTATCAATATAAGGAATTGCTTTTTGTGGCTGGCCTATTTTAGCGTAGGCTAAGGCAATACTGTTATTAAGCGTGCTTCTAAATATCCCCGATTCTCCAATTTCATCTGCATTTTTCTCTGCCATAAGTACATTTTCCAAACCCTTTTCCAAGTTTCCAATAGACAAGTAAACCCTGCCGGTAAGATCATAAACGTAACACAGTTTTTTTTGCCCGGTTTGCTTATAAAGTTTTAGTTGTTTGTTAAGTAATAGTGTAGCTCTTGCGTATTCCCCGTTAATTTGTACCATATCCGCTAACTCTCCCATGCAGTCTCCTTCCCTTCTTGCATTTCCTGCACGCGCAAATGACGCGGCAGCATTCTCTATAAGGCGTACTCTGGTTAGGTATGGTTCGTGTAATAATGTATTGGTAGACCATAGCATAACCCACGACTCGCCTAAAAGATCTGGTTCGTTAAGCGGCTTAAAACCTTCTACTGCTTTAGCCGCATAAACCCTTGCCTGCCTGTAATCAGTATCTTCCTGTTTTATCATAGAAAGTAACAGGTAACTCTCGGCAATACCTTTTTTATAATGAATGGCAGCGCTTAGCTTTTCTGCTTCAGCAGCATATATAAATGCCTTTTTTAAATTCTGAAATTCGGGTGTATGCTGATAAAGATACGTATAGCTTAGGTTTAGCAGCACATATACCTTGCTGGTATCGGAAGGTAAACCAGCCAGTTTATATTCCATTTTGTAAACTTCGTCAGTCTGCATGACCTTTCGCTGCGCAGTTAATGGACTTGCAGTTATAAAGGCCAGAATCAGGATGCCTAACTTAAGTAATGTAAAAGGGTGTTGCATATTAATAAGATATTAATTGCAGGAACAATTTGAAGGCAATTTACGATTTATGTAACTTCTTTGAAAACACAGAGGCTGATTTTTTTTAAGAAAAACTTAACAACGTAATAAGGTTGGATAATATCATTATTCAACGAAATATAGTTAGTATATAAATATATAAAATTCGTAAATGTTTGATTTTTAGCATTTTAATTATTTGGCTTGCAATTAGATATTATCAAAGTAATCAACAATAAATTTTTATGTCAACGCAAAAACCTAATACAATACTTTTTATAACTGGCGCATTTATAAGTAATGCTGCCTGGGATGAATGGAAAATATTCTTTAAGAGTAAAGGATACATTACCCTGGCACCGGCGTGGCCGAAAAAAGATGCTACGGCAGAGATACTAAAATGCCGTCACCCGGATCCTGATGTTGCTGCACTACGCCTTACTGACCTTGTAAACTATTTTAGCGAGGTAGCCGGGGCATTGCCGGAGAAACCCATTATTATTGGGCATTCTATTGGGGGCCTCATAGCGCAATTACTTATTCAAAAAGGATTGGGGCATGCAGCAGTAGCAATTCATTCAGTTCCTCCACAGGGTATATTTACTTTTAAGCTGTCTTTCCTGATTGCCGGCTGGGGGCCACTTGGATTTTTTACAGACCCAAGTAAGACATTTATGATGAGCTTTAGTCAGTGGCAGTATGCATTTACTAATGGTATGCCCGAGGAGTGGCAGGAAAAATCATATTGCCAGTTTGCAATACCGGAATCTAAACTGGTAGTGCGCGACACCATTACAAAAGCCGCTAAGGTAAACTTTAACCTTCCGCATGTCCCGCTTCTTTTCATAGCCGGAGAGAAAGACCATACCATACCTGCATCGCTTAATTACAGCAATTATAAAAAATACAGCCATAGCGGGTCGGTAACCGCCTACCATGAATTTGCGGGCCGCAACCACTTTGTACTGGGCCAGCCCGGATGGCAGGAAATAGCACTGTATATAGAAAACTGGCTGGACAGCCTGGTAAAAACCAAACAATTTTAGAATTTCCAATAACTCAGATACAGAAATTAAAACGCAATTAAAAATCATTTAAAATTTAAAAACATGAAAACAATTTACAAAAACCCATTTATTAAACAAATTAGGGTAGTAGCATTACTGGCAACCATGGGTCTTATGGCCTGTACAGGTCAAAAAAAAGAAGAAATTACACCAGAGCCTGCTCAAAACCAAGTTCAGACTGATAGATCTGTGCAACCAGCACCTGCTCCCGCTAATTTTGAGCATAAGACCGCTAATGTTAACGGAACAAACATTCACTACGTTATTGGGGGGAAAGGCACTCCCCTGGTACTGGTTCATGGTTTTGGACAAAATTGGTATATGTGGAACAGAATAATGCCCGAACTGTCAAAGTACTTTACCGTGATAGCCCCGGATTTAAGGGGTGTGGGCGAATCGGATAAACCGGAAGGCGGTTACGATAAGAAGACAATGGCGACTGATATTCATGAGCTTGTAAAAAAGCTTGGATATAACAAGATCAATCTTGCGGGCCATGATATAGGCCTCATGGTTGCCTATGCTTATGCAGCTCAGTATGGAGATGAAGTTCAAAAAGTGGCATTAATGGATGCATTGCTTCCGGGTGTAGAGCCGGTGTGGTCTGAGGTTTCAGCATCTGCGTGGTGGTTTGGCTTTTTTGCCTGGCCGGCATCCGGTGATATTGTAAAAGGAAAAGAAAAAGAATTTCTAACAAATTTCTGGCCTGTAGTAGGGCATGTAAAAGATCCTTTTACTGCTGAGGAAACTGCCGAATTTATTAGGGCTTATGCTGTAGAGAATGGTGCAAAATCATCATTTAAGTGGTTTGGCGGCTTTAAGCAGGATGCTATAGACAACAAGGAGTTCATGAAAAAGAAATTGAAAATGCCCCTATTGGCTATGGGAGGCGAATATTTTGCGGCAGCTTTTCTTAAAGACCATTCAAAACTGGTTGCCGAAAATGTATCCGAATCTAAGATTGCAGGGGCAGGCCACTGGATTGTTCAGGAAAATACCGCACAGGTGCAAAAAGATTTGATTGACTTTTTTACATCTAAATAACTGCTGCAAATACTTAAATAAATGCTTATGAAACGTTACTTCCTTATAATAACACTCCTTAGCAGCCTGCTCATGAGGGCACAAAATGCAGATCTTATTATTCACAATGCCAAAATAGCTACAATGGAAAAGGCATCTGATTTTGTAGAGGCTATAGCGGTAAAAAACGGGCTGGTACTGGCAACAGGAACTACAAAAAGTATCCTGAACAATTATAAAGGTACCACAACCAGAGTTATAGACGCTACGGGCAAAACAATTATACCGGGGCTTAACGACAGCCACATCCACTTTATCAGGGAAGGTCTTAACTATAATGCCGAACTGCGTTGGGATGGGGTAAAAACCCTAAAGAGGGCTATGGAAATGCTTCGTGAACAAGCCGAAAGGACACCTCCCGGTGTATGGATAAAAGTTGTAGGCGGCTGGAACGAGTTTCAGTTTGAAGAGAAAAGGCAGCCTACCATTGAAGAAATTAATGAGGCAGTACCTGATAAACCTGTTTTTATTACCTATCTGTACGGCAAAGCTTTCCTTAATAAAAAAGGGATTGAGGTTTTGGGCTATACAAAAGATACCCATTATGAAGGTAGCCTCCTTGAACAGGACAAAAGTGGTAAGCTAACCGGCATAATGTATGCCAAAGAAACCCCTAAGGCCATATATACCACCCTGGGGCTAACTACCAAACTAAGTGCTAAGGAGCGTGCCAACAGTTCGCTGCAATTTAACAGGGAGCTTAACCGGTTTGGGCTAACAAGTGTGATTGATGCTGCAGGCGGTAGCCAGAATTATCCTGCCGACTACATTACGGCTTTAGAACTTGCAAAACAAGGTAAGCTTAGCCTCCGGATTTCTTACTACCTATTTGCACAGCAAAAAGGTAAAGAACTTCAGGATTATGAGCAGTGGGTGGCAGAAAACCATATTAATAAAAACGACAATCTTTTTATGGCTAATGGCTACTCGATGGAAGGCGCGGGTGAAAACCTTGTTGCATCTGCTGCTGATTTTGAGAACTTCCTGGAACCAAGGATCGAGCTTTCTCATGAAATGGAAGCCGACCTGGAGCCAATAATCCGCCTATTGGTAAAGAACAGGTGGCCTTTCAGGCTTCATGCAACGTATGGCGAGTCTATAGACCGCATGCTGGACGTGTTTGAAAAAGTAAATGCTGAAATACCATTTAACGGACTAAGGTGGTTTTTTGACCATGCCGAAACTATTACACCCCAACAGCTACAACGTGTCAAAAAGTTACAAGGTGGTATTGCAGTACAGTTTCGCATGTACTATCAGGGAGAGTTGTATAATAGAATGTACGGTGCGCCTATAACCCAGTTGCCCCCAATCAAAAAAATGCTGGAAATGGGTATTCCCGTGGGTATGGGTACCGATGCGACACGAATATCAACGTATAACCCATGGATGGCACTCCACTGGCTTATTACCGGTAAAACAATTGGCGGTATGCAGTTCTGGCCAAAAGATCAGGTACTTGATAAATATACCGCACTAAAGCTGTACACTTCAGGAAGTGCATGGTGTTCGGGTGAGGAAAAAGTAAAGGGCAAATTAACAAAAGGGATGTATGCTGATATGGCAATACTCTCAGATGACTACTTTACCATTGCCCCCGATGCCGTGCGTGGTATAGAATCGCTACTAACTGTTGTAAATGGGAAAGTGGTTTACGCAAAAGGCTCTTTCGAAAAATACAGCCCGCCGGTTCCGGAAGTAATACCTGCATGGTCGCCTGTTAAATATTATGGTGGCTATCAAAAATAACAATTCTGTATTTAATTTTCAAATCATCTCAAATTATGATACCAAACAAAAACATCTTATCCCTTTTTATAGCTTTTATTTTGCTTTGTGCCTCACATCCTGCCTTTGCACAGTTCCCAATGCCGGATCATGTGCCTATATGGGATGCTAATGCCGTGACACTAAAACTCCACAAAATATCAGATAATGTGTATACGGTTTTGCCTTCTACGGTTGAAAAAGAAACCACCCAGGGCATACCCCAGGCCACGTCTGCAGGTTTTATCGTAGGCGATAAAGGAGTGTTGCTTATTGAGACAATGCTGAGCAAAAGGTTGTATGACCAATTATATAAACTGGTTCGCTCTGTAACCCAAAAGCCAATTATATATGCAGTAAACACCAGCGACCATGGCGACCATTGTTTTGGAAATTACCTGCTCCCGAAAGAAACGGTAATTATACAAAATGAGTTTTGCAAAGAAAACCTTTCTAAAAACTATGACAACATTAAGCAGTTTATGATAAGCCTGTTTGGCAAGGGCCGTGGTATTGAGGAAAGTGTTTACCGCCCGGCAGACATTGCAATACCAATCAATGAAACAATAAAACTTGATCTTGGTTCCGGTAATGTGGTGGAGTTAATCAATGTAGGGACTGCACAATCTCCTGCCGATCTTTTTGTTTTCCTGAAGTCGACCACTAAAAACGTGCTTTGGGCCGGTAATCCGGTTATTGCCGAAGGCCCTGCAATACCATGGCTTTTTGATGGCTATTTTTTAGAGCCTGTAAACAATATGAAAAAAATATACAACATGGTTGGCGAGAATGACATTGTAGTACCCGGCCATGGCCGAATTACCAACAAGACAGGTATGAAATTTACAATGGATTATCTTACAACCTTGAAAAGCAATGTTGAAGATGCCGTGAAAAGCGGAAAAACCCTTGAAGAGACCAAAGCCACAGTGACTATGAAAGAGTTTAACAAAGGGTATACATTGTTTAACTGGTTGCATTACAATTTTAATGTTCCCAACGCTTACAAAGATATTAAGGCAAATAGCAAGTAGTTTTCTTTTTAAATATTACAATACTATAATGAAAAAAATACTACTCTTTCTGGCATTCATTAGCTGCCTTTGCCTGAGTGCGCAGCAGTACCCTGAATTTAAGTCCCTGCGTTTTGATGAAGATTACCGGGTACTTGCAACAGATACAACAAAGGGAAACTGGTATAAGGCAATCAAATATACCCCATTGTCAGCCTCGGGAAACTCATATATAAGCTTCGGCGGAGATATTCGTTACCAGTACTTTTATGTGAAAAATGAAAATTGGGGCGATGACCCTAAAGATCCTGATGGTTATGTGCTTACACGATGGCTGTTTCATACCGATACGCATTTTGGGACTCATTTCAGGGCTTTCGTGCAGGTGCAAAGCAGTACAGCAGATGGTAAGGAGAATACCAGCCCTGTAGACCTTAACCCATTAGACCTGCATCAGGCATTTGCAGAGTATTCTACCTCTTTTAAAGATGCAGGGAATATTTCTTTCCGCTTAGGGAGACAGGAATTATCCTATGGATCGCAACGGCTGGTCTCAGTGCGCGAAGGGCCAAATAACCGTCAGGCATTTGATGCGGCGAAAATGATGCTGCATTATAAAAATACAAAAGCAGATTTTTTTTACAGCAATTATGTTATTACGAAAAAGGATATTTTTGATGATAAATTTACGTATGACAGAAAATTTTGGGGTAGCTACCTCACTCTGAGTAACCTGCCTGTGATAACAAACCTTGATCTTTACTATTTGGGCTACAAGCGCAGCCACGCAACATTTGATGATGCCCAGGGAAGAGAAACGAGGCATTCGGCAGGCGCCCGAACCTGGGGAAAATATAACGGGTGGCGTTACGATGCCGAAGCAGTATATCAATTTGGTAAAGTAGGGCAAAAAAATATCAGTGCCTACACTGCTTCTATCAATGGAGGGTATGAATTTACGAAAGTGTGGCTAAAGCCTGAAATTGGGCTAAAAACAGAGGTGATAAGTGGTGACCATATTGCTGGCGACAAAAGCCTCCAGACTTTTAACCCATTATTTCCTAGGGGGGCATATTTTGGGCTGGCTTCGGTTATTGGCCCGTCAAACCTTATCGATATCCATCCCTCACTTAATTTCGAACTGTCAAAAAGTATCGAGTGGGTAATAGACTATGATATGTTTTGGCGCTACAGTATTCAGGATGGCATTTATGCGCCTAATGTATCCATGATTTACCCGGCAGGAAGCTCCAACGCCCAAAAAATCGGCCGACAGCTTGAGAGTGAAATTGTTTTCCAGCCAAACCAATATCTTTATTTCAGGGCAGAGTTTACCTGGTTTCAGGCTGGAGACTACCTTAAAGTGTCAGGTACAGGTAAAGACATCATCTTTGCAGGCATTACTACGCAGCTTAAATTTTAAAATATCTAAAAGAAGTCTGTCTGACAATTGCAGGTTAATTTAAAAATAAAAACAATCATGAAGAAAATTATAATTTTATGCAGTTTCCTTTTGTCTTTTTATATGTTGGCAGCTCAGGATGTTGCTCAGGAAACCCAAACAAGGAAAGCCGTAGAGAACTTTTTAGTTGCCTTTGGCGAAAGTAATCCCGACAAGATTGCCACATTTGTAGCTGAAAACGTAGACTGGTACATATTTGAATCTAAGATATTCCCGTGGACTGGTATAAGGACAAAAAGGTCTGAAATCCCCGAAGTTTTTAAAACACTTTTTTCCTATTTTTTTCCGGGAAAAGAAAAAGTTACTATAGATGCACTACTTATTGATGGTAAGGACGCAGCATTGTTTTTAAAGCTGGGACGGCAATTTAAGCACAGCGGTAAAAACTTTACCATGTTTGCAGCCATACATTTTCACGTTGATAACGGGCTCATAGATAAATTTTATCTTTATGAACAAACACCTGTATTAGAAAAAGCTTTCAAAAAATAACAATAGTAATTAACGTACTGATTTAAAAAGGTATACTATGAATAACAGAAGAACGTTCTTAAAACAAGCAAGCATGGCGGGGATCGCAGGGTTACTGCCGGTAAATTCGTTATTGGCAAATGATTTTAGTAATAAAGATGCATCAGAAAGCTGGTCTGACGGGTCAAGACTGGTAGTATCTGTATCCATGCAATTTGAGGCAGGCGGTCAGCCGGAAAATGCCGAGAGCCCGTTCCCACAAAATATGCAAAAAGGATTTACAGATATCCCCGGTGAAACGTGGTATAATTACGGATTTAAGGAGGGCATTCCGAGAATGCTGGATAATTGGGATGCTCTTGGCATAAAAGTGACATCGCATATGGTGGGGTCTGCAGTGCTAAAAAATCCGCATCTTGCTAAAGAAATAGTAGACCGCGGCCACGAAGCTGCTGCCCACGGAATGAACTGGGCAAGCCAGTACAGTATGCCTTACGATGAAGAGAAAAAATTTATTAAGGATGGGGCTGATGCGATAAAAAAAGTTACTGGTTTTACACCTGTAGGGTATAATGCCAACTGGTTGCGCAGGGGTGTGAATACGCTCGAAATTTTACAGGAACTTGGCTTTAAGTACCACATTGACGACCTGAGCCGCGACGAGCCCTTTTTGATAACTGTTAAAGGCAGGGATTTTGCAGTAGTTCCTTACACATTGCGATGCAACGACATTGTACTGGTAGAAGGTAAAAATTTTAGTACAGATCAATTTGTACGCCAAGTAAAAATGGAATTCGACCAACTCTATATAGAATCCGAAAGAAAACGACGGCAAATGTCAATCAGTTTCCATGACCGTATTGGCGGCACCCCACAAATGGTTTCGGCAACTAGAGAGATTATAAGTTATATACAAGACCACAAAGGTGTTATTTTTAAAAGAAAAGATGAAATTGCCCGGTTGGCATATACAGATAAAAACATTATACGTGAGTAATCGGAGTTCCGTTGTACCTGAAATAGATTTCATTGTATCCTTCGAGGTCATTAATAATATTAGCTTTTATGGCAAGGTCTGATTTGGATTTAATGCCATGCTGTAATAATAGCAATCCTTGGTAAATTCTGAGAATGCGAATTTCCACCAATTATCGCTTTAATACATTGAACTATATTAAGGAAACCCGTAGTGCATTTAGGCAATATTGATTTTTAAAACACTTTTTTTCCTATTTTTTCCCGGGAAAAGAAAAAGTTGCTATAGATGCACTACTTATTGATGGTAAGGACGCAGCATTGTTTTTAAAGCTGGGACGGCAATTTAAGCACAGCGGTAAAAACTTTACCATGTTTGCAGCCATACATTTTCACGTTGATAACGGGCTCATAGATAAATTTTATCTTTATGAACAAACACCTGTATTAGAAAAAGCTTTCAAAAAATAACAATAGTAATTAACGTACTGATTTAAAAAGGTATACTATGAATAACAGAAGAACGTTCTTAAAACAAGCAAGCATGGCGGGGATCGCAGGGTTACTGCCGGTAAATTCGTTATTGGCAAATGATTTTAGTAATAAAGATGCATCAGAAAGCTGGTCTGACGGGTCAAGACTGGTAGTATCTGTATCCATGCAATTTGAGGCAGGCGGTCAGCCGGAAAATGCCGAGAGCCCGTTCCCACAAAATATGCAAAAAGGATTTACAGATATCCCCGGTATCTTCCATTGGTATTCTACTGTAACCGGGAAGGCCGAGACGAAAAAATCATTGTCATATGACTGTTCAGGATTAAGCACCAAGCTTATCCCTGAGCCGAAAAGTTCCAAAACAAGCTTTTTCGAAACGATGCTAAGGCTGTAAAATGCGGAATCTCCCTTAGGGCTTTTTTTATACTGGAGGTCTTTTTAATGGATATGGTTAAAGATATCCTGTAACGCTACTTTTATAAAAGATAACGCTTCAGGAAAATCATCCAGGGTTACTATAGAAGATAACTTGGGATAATACCTCTTAATGATGGCTGGGTTATTATTGGTTTGTGGCATTATTGCGAATATTTTGGTTATGAGGAACTGCTATTATATAAAAAGAGTTTACGCCCTTAAAAAACTTTCAATTGATTTACATATTGAGATTGCGATAAATTGAAGTCTTGTTCCGAAAGTGTTAGCAATATAACAACATCATTGATAGTTACACTAAAATCAACGTTAGAGTTAGAGAATGCTTTATAAGCGGTAGGATTAGATTTAATAGTGTTGAAGGCCTGCCCAACAAGATCTTTTAAATTATTAAGATTTACATAGAATTCCTTAAAGTTTTTGGCCTCTATTACAAAATCTAAAAGATCTTGGGTGGGGACACTTGGTAATGATTCCTGATCAAACTCATTAAAGCAAGTAGAAACGAGGTGACCGGAATTTATCATTATTTGTACTTGTCCCCAATATAAGTAGTCGTCCGGATTATTGACAACTCCGGTTAAATCATTAATTAGCTTTGTAAATGAGGTTATATTAAAATCTGACAAATAAGCTGAGTTAATAATATTTTCATCTTCTTAAACGTATGCGTGCTCGTTTTAAAATTGTCACTACTATACTTTTTAAATATGCCATAATTAAGTGTTTTAAAATTTAAGATGATTTATTTTATAGGGAAAGCTGATCCATAGTTTACAGCCTCACTTTTTCCTATACTATTTGAATTCTTAAAAGATCGTTGTTTACGTTCTTCTACGATTTTTGGGCTTGTGTTAAGCTCATCTATTTTTGACTGATAATTGGTAATCTCGACTTCCAGCTCGCCAAGTCGCTCTTCAAGAGAATCAATGGTTTGCTTTTTATCATCAGGTGGTAAAATATAGATTTCAACATCTAATTGAATATCTCCATAAGTTTCATAAAACTATCTTTCAAGCTGATAGCATTTTTTTAAGATAAATATAGCTTCAGCTTCAGAACTATTGCCTACATGGGTTGTCTTATTGCCTGATTTTTCTAATAAAATAAAATAAATCTCTAATTATATCTGATATAAAATCCTTAAAAATAAGTTATTAACCCTTTCCGATTGTGTGCCATAAAAGGATTCAATCTTTTCAAAATCCCAAACCAATTGCGCTAACTTATTACTGAAAAAACGTGATTTAGCTAAAAAAGAACTTGCAGCTATATGTACCAGTTTTTCGGAGAGTACAATTATCGTGTACAGTTCGAGATATCCTTTTAAAAAACTAAATTTCGATTCCATTGATTTATTGGTTGCTGGCTACTCAGGCATTGGGGATAAATTTAACAAAGTTTTTGCTAATAAAGCTATTAGCATACTGTGATACGGAACCTTGATATATAATCTCAGTAATAAATCTGGAAAGCGGGTAATAATCTAAGTTAGTTTTTCAATATTTAAATATAAGTAAGCAATAGTTTTTTAATTTAGCCATATTAAGATGCCCGAACTCATGAAAATACGCGCCATAATTGTTGATGATGAATTAAAATCCAGAAGTACATTGCGAAGCCTTTGTGTAAATTATTGCAGTGACAAAATTGATATTGTTGAAGATTGCTCCACAATTCAAAAAGCAATTGCTGCTATTAAAGAGCATAATCCTGATTTGGTTTTTCTCGATATACAAATGCAGGGCGAAGATGGCTTCGAGCTTTTTAATTATTTCAGCAAGCCTAAATTTCAGGTTATATTTACTACAGCCCATAAAGATTTTGCTATCCAGGCAATAAAGAGCAGTGCCTTTGACTATTTATTAAAACCTATAAATTTTGAAGAATTAAAAAGAGCTGTTAACAGGTTTGAAGAGTATAAAATAAATTTTATTGGAATAGACCGCTTTAAAATTTTAACTGAAAATATAAACAATCAATTTAGTGATAAACAGCTGTTGCCACTTTCTAACAAAAATGGCTTTCAGGTGGTTCAGGCAAATGCTGTAACGCATTGCAAGTCTGACGGTGCGTATGCTTTTGTATATACTATCCATGAGGAATTTCATGTTTCAAAGTCATTGAAAGAGATGGAAGATCTTTTGAATCCAAGCACATTTTTAAGGGTGCACAAAAGCTTTATTGTAAATAAGAACTATATAACTTCTTTTGCCGCCGATGATAGCACGCTGCATTTATTAACGGGTGCGCAGCTATCGGTTTCAGATCACTATTATACGAAGAAATCACTTATAGATGCCATCACTAAATAAGGCCTATCTAATAGTTGTAGCATTAGCATTCAATATAGTATGTTACGGACAACAACTAGCATCATGCAATTATACAACGGCGGATGGATTACCTAATAATGCTGTGCGGGCGTTGTTCATGGACTCTGAAGATGCGCTATGGATTGGAACAGAAAATGGCGTTTCCCGTTTTGCAGACGGTACTTTTCACTCCCTGGCAACTCAAGACGGACTTGGGTTTAATAATTGCTGGGATATTACACAAGATGATAAAGACAATATGTGGTTTGCCAGTTATGGCGGGGGTGTTACCTGTTTTAACGGCAAACGGTTTACCGTATTTAACACTAAAAATGGGCTAGCTTGTAATAAGGTTCGTAAACTCTTTTATCATGACCACAAAATGTATGTGGGAACAGAGTTAGGTGTGTCTATAATAGATTTAGCAACTCGTGCAATTACGACTGCTAAGGGAATAGAACCTCACTTTAAGGTTTTTATAGTGACTGATTTCTTTTTACATGACAATCAGGTATACTTTAGCACGGTTAACGAGGGTTTTTATAAGATTGAGGAAAATGTAACGCCTAAAATCATTCCGGTATATCGAAACAAGCATAATTATAGCTTTGGAGTTTTTAACGATACTTTATATAATAGTAATAAAGGTTTTATTGAAAAGTTTGGTATTAATAATTTTGCGGTAGGACATATTGAATATAAAAAAATTGGACATTCTATAGTTTGGGATTACACAGAAGATTCTAATAAAAAACTATATGCAGCTGCATGGGGTGTTTTTAAACCCGACGGCGGTTTATACTATATTAATAGTAATGGAATGCTAAATATTTCTGCTGATTATGGTGTTGACTCTAACAACTTATTAAATGTAGTTTTTGATGCTAAAAAAAATATTTTGTATACCGGCTCTAAAGACAAAGGTATTTATGAAACACGATTAGATAACGCCATTTTACATTACGATTTTAATAATGTAAAAGTTATTGATATAGAAAGTTTTAAGCAACACAAATTATTATTACACCAAAAAGGTTTAAGTGTACTTAACTCTAACGATCTAAGTCAATATACCCTCACCAATACTGATTTTAAGTGTTACCAGCAAAATTTTATAGAAACCCATAGAAATTTACCAACTCATAAAGATGGCTATTTTGAACTTGATTATGCTATTACATCCGATGGTATAGAATATTACGAGATTGTAACGCAGAATAGTTACTTTTTGGTTTCTACAAACATTGGGATATTCAGAATTAGTCCCGAATTTAAAATTACAGGCTATCTGCCTATTCATACTTACAAAATAGGTTTTACGCCAACCCATAAACTTATAGAAACCATACCTTATGCAGGTGTTAGGATTTATGATAATGAGTATGCACTAAAGGGAAAGCATTTTTCTGAATTTGACACTGAAACTCCAACTGATATCGTGTCGGTTATAGCGATGAATGGTAAAACTTATATGGCCTCTATTTTTAAAGGGCTTTTTGTACAGGACGGTAAAGAATTTACCTCGTATGCCGGTAATGGTTTCTGGAAAGAACAAAAACTAAAATTTATTACCAATAATAATAAACACCAGCTAATAATTGCTACCGAATTTGGCGATGTTTATATAGCTGAAGACAATACCAAATTCAAAATAATCTCTAAAATAGGCCGTAATAGTATTACAGGCAAAACAATAACATTTCTTGAAACCTATAAAGACTATATATTTATTGGTACAGAACAGGGAATTAATATAGTTCAGGGCAATAATATCCGCTTTTTAGACAGCGAGCAGGGCTTTAAAAATCGGGTTGTAACATCCTCAAAGCTTTTTGGAGATAAGTTATGGCTTGGTACTACAGGCGGATACTATGTAATAGATGTGAATAAAGTTACAGGGAATAGTCCTGCGATAAAGAAGTTAAAAATAAACAATATTAGCATTAACAATATTGCTCTTCGCAAAGAAAATTTTACATGGTTTTATTACGATAAAAAAAGTTTGAACCTGGATTACTCGCAAAACACTGTAGCCATAAACTTTACAGCCGTTGGGAGTTTATATCCAAAAAAGCTACAATACAGGTACAAGCTAAAAGATAGGGAAAGCTGGAGCCCATATTCAGCTACGCCTTATATATACCTGCCCTATCTGCCTCATGGTAATTACAAAATACTGGTAGAAGTTTGGGACAGGTATAGTGGTAAAAGAACTATATTGCCACTACTATCTGTACATATTAATCCGCCCTTTTGGCTCAACTGGTGGTTTATTATGCTTACAATTCTAATATTGGCAACTACTATAGCTTATCTGTTTTTGCGAAGCAGGAACAAGGCTCGGGAAAAATCTGCAATACAAAAGCGTATCGCAGAAACAAAGCATGAAGCGCTGGTGGCACAAATGAATCCGCATTTTACGTTTAACGCCATGAACGCTATTCAGAATTTTGTAATTAATAACGATACCGATAACTCGTTACGATACATAAGCAAACTGGCATGGCTAATGCGCCAAACTCTTGATAATTCCAGGCAACAATTAATTACTTTGAAGGATGAAATTGAATACCTTAAAGCCTATATAGAAATTGAAAATATGCGATTTGATAACCGTATACAATTTGATCTCACAATTAATAATGACATTGATATTTATACCCAGGAAATACCGGTAATGCTGTTGCAACCCTTTATTGAGAATGTATTTGTGCATGCTTTTACAGAGGAGCATTCTGAACCAAAATTGATGTTAAGCTTTAGCAATACTACAGACCAATTATTAGAATGCAAAATTGAAGACAACGGCATTGGTGTGGCTTCAAATAATAAGTCAAAGCTTCACAAATCAAAAGGCACTCAATTAGCCAGGGAGCGCCTTGAGCTATTGCAGCCCGAAGTAGAAAATGGCCTGACCCTATCTCAAACAACTGAAGGGACTATTGTAATTATTTTAATTAGAAGTTAGTTCATAAACCAAAAAAGCCTTCTTGTTAGCTAATAGCGCACGCTTATAAACTCAGTATACATCGTGTTTAGTTGTATTTTATATTTGATAATTAATACGATTAAACCTACCATATATGTCAAATTTTTACTGTGAATATTGCGGAACAAAAAGTTCGTCAATAGTTTCGCTTACTGCCGGTTCGTGCATTAGGCATCCTCAAAAAGGAAAACATAAATTGTATGAAGGCTCAGAAAAAGCCAAATACAATTGTAAGTATTGCGGCACTTCCTCTTCATCAATCTCTTCATTAACAGCTGGTAGCTGCATAAGGCACCCTAACGGAAGTACTAAAGGTAAACACGCGCCTGCATTGTAAAATCAAATAGTTAAAAAAAAGAAAATGAGCGAAATAATTACAAAAGAAAATTTTGAAGACACAAATGTGTTATTACAAAATATAAAAGAAATTGCTTTCCGAAGCAATCAGAATATTACCTCTGTAAATGACAGTGTCTTACAATTGGGTAATATACATTTAGAATCCAAACGATTGGATAATGAAAATTTAATGCTTAAAAATGAATTAGCTACAATTGTATCTGACTTTAAACTTAAGCAGGGATTTTTGCAAATGGTTTTTTCTGAACGCAGCAAAATTATAGACAAGCATTTTGAAGTGATAGACAAGGGGATGCGCGAAGACAATGATGAACTTATTTTAAGAGGACTTAGAGGCGCCAGTGAGTTTGTAATGAAAAACCCATTAGAAGATTTTGACAACTTTAAAAAAATGATTTTAGATAAGGATACTCCATTAGAACTGGATTTTTAGTATGAAAAAATATTTCTCATTACTCGTTTTATCTGTATTGATAATTAGTTGTGGATCTGACAGCACTTATGAAGAGCAAATCCTTCAATATAATCATTTTGTAAAACAGGCTGATTCACTTAACAATTTAAAGAATTATGCTAATGCAGAGCTAATAGCCTCTAAAGCATTAAAGATTACAGATACACTTTCAATGGCATATTTAGAAAGAGGTAATGCCTACTTAGGCTTAAACAAATTAGATGATGCCATTGATGATTTTAGTGAAATGATAGAAATTGAAGGGGAAAGCTCATTAGGTTATAAAGGGCGTGCGATAGCTAACTTACACAGTGGTGATAAAGATGATTTTATAGATGATATCAATACATATCTTAAACATTATAAGAATGACGTTGATGCCCACGAACTGCGGGGAGATTATTATTCTCAATCAGATTATGATAATGCTATAACTGATTACTCATTTTGCATAAATAGAAATCCAGGAAATTTAATTTTTTACCTTAAGCGGGGTAACGTCTACGCTATAAACGATCAGGAAAAGCTGAGTGTCAACGATTATGCTAAATACATAAATCTTAATCCGGGTAAAAATAATGATGAGATACTTTACAAGCGAGGCAAGCTGAATATAAAAAGTAATAATGCTAAAGAGGCGATTAAAGATTTCCTCATGGTGTCTCAGTCATTCCATAATCCAGATATATACAATTTACTTGGCGACTGTTACTCTACTATAAATGACTACAATAAAGCTATAATTAACTATTCAAAATTTTTGACAATAGTACCTAAGAGTTTTGAAACAATTGAGAATCGTGGATATGCGTACAGTAAAATAAATGATTTAAATAAAGCAAGAACTGATTTTAAAACAGCAGCAAAAATTAAATGGGAATATAATGGTTTCTTTAGTAAATACTCGTTATTTATTCTATTCATAATTATTTATTTTGGGATAGGATTAATTCTTTTGGAAAAGCTAAAGGAAGAATATGATGGCAAAACATTTAAAAAGGGATATATATATCTCTTCTTTTGCGGGTTATTTGGAGGACATTATATCTACACTAAAAATGTATTTCAATATCTTTTATATTCAATACTTATAATTACTTTATTTTGGTTTTGCAACTACAGTATAATTTCATTTTATAAACATTCAGATCTTTTATGGAATGGCATCATTACCCATGAGATTGGTATAGTTATTCTATACACCTTAATAATTTTATTTGCCATTGATATTATTGTGTTGCCCTACATAATATTTACGATTAACGAAAATATCAGGGTTTCAGTAAATGATGACATAGCTTCTAAAAGAGAAATTGAAATTCATGAATTAGAAGTTTCCCTAAGAGGTTTAAGACAACATTTAAAGTATTTAAAAGTATGAGTAGGATTAAAAATTTCTTTACAGGAGGTAATTATAATAAACTTCAGGATGAAGAAGCAGCATTTTATGATTTAAAAAATAAATTTAATTCAATTCAGGACGAATTCTTTTTAATAAATCAAAAAAGATTTGAAGCATTAACCCATCTAAAAAGTGAAAGGGAAGATGCTATAAAAAATCTTCATCTGGCAAAGAATTTAATTTCCAGGATCAAGGAGGTAAATGGAAAGGAAATTATTCAGGTAATTGATTCTATTAGTAATGTAGTTGCTACAGGTCCGGAAATTGTAATAGGCGATGTCTCAATAGACTTTCAAGGTAAACTTGATAATGTTAGCCAAACCCTTTTAAATTCATTGAGCGGCTCACTAAACAGACTTGGAGAAAATAAAACTTATACTAAAAAAAATCTTAAAGCAGAATTTGCTACAATTGCTTTTGATGTGGTGTCAGACGGTATTAGCCAATTAATCCAGATAAATAGTGAAGTAAATAGCAAACGGAAAGAAATTGTAAATGCAAGCAGAAATATGTTAGATTCTATTGACAAAATGACTACTCAGGCTCCTGTCATTTATAAGGAATTGAAACGTATCATTGAGATTTCAAGAGTTTTGAATAAGCACAACCAAGCCTTTTCAAAGAAATATGAAACTATTATTAAGGATATTAATAGACAATCAAAATGGTCTAACTTTATAGATGATCTTTTCAATCGCAAGATTGTTCCTGATAATAAAATGTTGATGGATTTAAAATATCTGATATCCTATAGTTCGGACTATAGCAAGATAAATAAAAACGCCAAAATTTAGTATCAATATATAAGGTTTGAGATGATAATAAAGACTATCTATAAATTTGGTAAACTATATACTTAAGGGACACATAAAACCTTATGTTTGCTCCTGACTAACAGTAATATAGTTCTTTAAAATCAGTATAGCAGGTAACGCATATTGATAACTTTTAATTCATTGGTTTAAAGTTCGTGGTACAATCAATACGAATTTTATAAAACATAGAAATAATGCGGATTTGACTGCATAATCTCATCGCCCACATTTGCCTTTTGCAAATCGCAAAAGGCATTTTTTGTATTATTTTAAAATTTATGTTAATAATTATGATAACTATATTATTACCTACTAAAATGGGGCAAAACTAAAAATGATGGTGTTCGATTATATTTTAAAATAATTTGTCTAATTTTTTAAAATTAGTACTGAAATACTTCATTTATTGTAATTGCTATTACATTGCATAATGATATTATTGCATTACATTTTAGTTATTTTATCTTTAGTTTTAAAAAAGACAACTTTTAATAATACACTTTAAAAATGTTATCATCCATACCGAAAATTTAAAAAATTAAGTAAGTAATAAGATATTCTTTCAAGTATTCAGGGTAAGCAAATAAAATTTTCCGCTATCCACCTGACAATGTGGCCTGCTGACCGATCGTTTAAAATAAGTTGTTGGCGTTTATGAAGTTATTTCCTTAAAATATCTATTAAAAGAGGATTTAGAATTAAATCCGGCTTCATATGCCAGTTCAAGCATATTTACTTCAATATTTTTACGAAACAATACTTCCAACATGTTTTTACATGCTCAATACCGTACTCGTTAACGAAGGCAGTCCCCCTTACAACCTATGGCACTTCACAAATACATTTTGCATAATGCACACTTCTATACTATTAGTACTTAGATTTTATAATAGTAATAAAAATTTAAGGTGTTCGACATGCCCTGATACTATCCCACAGGTTTTAGCATTGATATAGAATGAATGCTAAAATGACTGGTCAAGTAAAAAAAATAAAACCCTAATAATCAATCTATTATTAGGGTTTTGCGGAGAAAGAGGCTCCTGAACTTCTTTAACTTAACCCTTACTAGCACTGGAATTATATTCGCAAAGATGTAGTTGTGCCACAGATGTGCCACAACTTCTATTATCCTCTTCTCTACCAATTTTTGGTTAATTTTTTCTTAAAGCAAAGATCGATAGTAATGTTCAGCAGAGGTTAGTAACAGTTTTATATTAAGCATAACATTTAAAGAAGACTCGATATGTTAATTTCAAAAAATTTATCTTCATAAGTTCCTGCAAAGAAACTTCCGATTTAAAGAACGTTATAATTCAAATAATATTTATTCAAAAATACTAAATTTCATGGAATAATCATAAGTTTTTAGCTTTTCAAATATTATTTCCCTTAGTGCGATAGATAATAACCTGCCAAATTTAAATCGCTTTAGTTGTTGCTAAGTTGCCACCGGCACTGTTCCCCACAATGCCCAATTTAGTTCCATTCACACCAATTTAATTGCCATGTTCTGCAAGCCATTGCGACATGGCTTATACATCATGCCTGTGGATATCTTGCTTCGGGAGAGGTTATAATTCACAAAAACCCCGGTATAACCTGTAAGGATTACAAGGTCGCGCACCATACGTTTGTGTGTTGAGTAATCCGCCCAATATCCAGCCTCCTCCGTGAGTAAACATAAATGCTGGTGTAACACCGTCAGTTCTTTCTGGTTTTACAATATTCAATGTTACCGTGCAGCCCAAATGGGTAACAGTTTTTTCAGATTCAGTAATACCGGAGTAATCTACAGGGATTGATTCCTGAAGGTTAAACAATGCGTTGCGGGCCTCGTCAGCAGGTAACGTTTCCAATCCGGGACCGCCACTGTTCAGAGGTCTAAGAAATTCTTTTACAGCAAGCGACAGATGGGTATCTCTGGGATAGTCAACTGTTTTAATTGTGTCTGTGTTCATTATGTATTTTATTAGGTTTAACTTAATATACTAACTCTGCACCAAAAAGTTAAACATTTAACATACAGAACATTAAGTGAATCGCTGCTGAAAAAATTGTCTGTATTTCAATAATTGTTTTTTTTAATTGATAAAATAAGTATAATATCATACGATGATTTAGATACAGTGATGTGTAGTGCTGTGACTATCCTTCCTAGCTGCGAAATCAAAATTATCTTATTAATGCAAAATGCGATTTAAATTCTTGTTCATTGCCATTTTCAATAAATTTTACCTTAAACCAATAATCAGTGGCTGGTAGCTTGTTTCCGTTATAAGTACCATCCCATCCGGGCCCATTCGGCCTGAGCGATGTCAACACTCTTCCGTACCGGTCAAAAATATAAACGATTGCTTTTTTACCCCTAAGGTCACGTATGTTCCAGGTTTCATTTGTACCGTCGCCATTCGGGGTGAAGAATTTAGGGCAATCAAATAGTAGCTCTTCAGGTCTTACGTTAACTAAAATTTCAGAAGGCAGGCTTTCGCAACCATCCATTACGTTTGTTACATAATATAGTGTAGCACCTGCCCTGAATGTGGAAGGCACAGGGGCGGTTGCAGAAATAAAGTCCATATCCTTGTCATACCATTTAAGGCTCGTACCTGTAGCCGTTAATGGGAGGACTATATCGCCATAACTGTAATTTACAGGTGATACTACCCTGGGTACATCAGGAATGGGATTAATAATCACGTTAATGGCAACCCTGGCACTCTCGCAGCCATTTATTGATTGGCTTGCATAATAAGTAACAGAGCCAGCCTGTGCAGTTGATGGTACTGGATGGATGGATGACCCGGCACCTCCGGTTTGTGTGGGATACCAAATAATATTGGTTCCGTTAGCATTGAGAGGGGCTGCCAGTGCGTACTGGCAATATACAATCCTGGTTGTTGTAATTGGGGCAACAGGTATGGCATATATAATTACTGTTACCGCGGCTCTGGGACTTTCACATCCGTTTACAGTCTGGCTGGCATAATAGGTTAAAGTACCGGGTAGAGATGTGTTAGGCACGGGGGCTGTAATCGTTCCGTTACCACCTGTTTGCGTATTGTACCATAATAAGTTAGTACCTGTACCCGACAGTGGTATTGCAGGCTCGTTTTGGCAATACGTTACATGGTTTATTAATGGCGCCAAAGGTTGTGTTATGGCATTAATGTTAACTTCAATAGCAGCTGATTCGCATCCTGCGTTGTTCCTCGTTTTAATAAAATAAGTGCCCGCAGCGGCATTATTTAATGTGTTGGAATTGCCCCATGTTGTACCATTGTTAAAACTATACTGTGCGGCAATGGTTGTTACAGCTATAATAGCCAGCGGCTGGCTGCATGATGGCTGTGTTACATTTATAACAGGAGTTGCAGGCATATCTGCAGGGATTTGTATTTCTACTACTGTATCTGGAGATTGGCAGCCTTGTGCATTTTTAATTTTTACACGATAAAGGCCCGGTAAAAGTGCCCCTGATGTATTGCCGGCAGTCCATGTCAGCCCATTATCAAAACTATATTGCAATGCCCGTGTTGTAACAGTTATACTGCCCAAAGGAGAAATGCAGGATAAGGGTTGCTGTACATTTATTAACGGAGCATCGGGTAAAGTTTGTACAGGCGCTATAAATTCAAAAGAAGGATAGGATGTACACCCATTGGCATTTCGTACCATCATTTCGTAATAACCCATGGTAAGATTATCCAGTATATTGCTTTCCTGCCATGTGTTGCCACCATCAAAGCTATACTCTTGGGCAGCGGCGGTAATGGTTAGTTTTCCATCTGTGTGGCAGTTGGGCTGGATAGCAATATAAGCCGGTGGGGAAGTTCTTATTCCTGTTATGTGCGCAAATCCTGTTGCAGAAACGCATTCATCAGCATCTTTTGTTTTTGTCGGATAATCGCCTTCCGGTAATCCCGGAAACATCGGGTTGTCGTGCCAGGTTATACCGTTATCAATACTATACCGGCCACCTGTATTTTCAAAATAAATAGTTCCGCCTTCTTCACAACTTGCCGGTTGTAGAATGCTGATGCCGGGTGGGTTATTTTGGTAGGGGTTAATTGTAATATATATCGGTGGTGTTATACAATTGGTAGTGTACTTTGCTTTAATTATATAGTTTCCTGGTAAAAGATTTTCTATACTATTCTGTGTTACCCATGTAATTCCATTATCAAAACTATATTCTTCTGCAGGAGTCGTTATTGCAATTGTACCTGTTGCCGATAGACAGTCTGGCTGGATTATAGTTAGTTCCGGAAATTCAGGCAGCAGGCTTGCATTAAATACTTCACTTAGGGAGCAGCCATTATTGCCTGTTATTCTTACAATATAGTCACCAATAGTATTTTCGGCAGTAGTTATGGCATATTGTCCCTGGGTTGCACCCGTTATAGCATTACCGTTTTTATACCACTGATAGGTGGCCGCATTGCTTACCGGTGGTTGGGGAGTAGCTGTAAGCAGCAGGTTGTTGCTACAAATATTTCCTGTCTGACGTATTTCAACTTCAGGTTGAAAAGGATTGCTTTCGATATGCAGGTCGTCATAAAGAAAATAAGGCCGGCATCCCTCGCTTTCGTAAGGGGGATAACTGGTAGGCAGGTTCTCCGGAGCCCCTATGCATATAGCATTAATATTTACAGGAGCCGCAATAGGTATAATAAGCCCGCTCCATTGTGATGCCGGGTTATAAGCTACATGCCCTATAACCATCCATTCCGGGTTGGCAGTGTTAGGGCTGTCGCCGGTAGCAGCCAAAAAATTTTCGCAACCTGCCTTTCCAAAAACCGTTATGTTTACTGTTCCATAATTAATAATACCGTTATTGCAGCTCTCTCCGGTCTCCGTTACGGGTAATGAGGCTATTTTTAATTTTATGGTATAGTTATTACCGGCATATATCGGCGAGAGTAAACAGGTGCCGATATATTCTTTATATCCCTGCTGAAAAATAGCACCAAGGATACCATTGCCATCAGGAAAAGGTGTAAGGCCTGCGTTAGTTATAGCTGTCATGAATACATTGCAACTATTTATATAATCGGAAGAACCTCCATTAGCTACTTTCCACGAGGCACAATAATCTAAAAAATTAAACCACTGCGGACAATCACTATGACTTTCAAATGACGGGTTAGGGATTATTGCAGGTATTTCTCTGGCACTGCAAATACAGTCTGTGTCGTTTAAATCTGTTAGACCGTCTCCATCATCATCAATGCCGTTATCGCATAGTTCCGCAACATTGTTTTGAGCATTAGCTGTAATGTTAAAGCAAAAAATAAAAAGGATAACCAGTATAAATTTACAATTTTTTTTCATTAATTTCATTATTCAGGCAGCAATTAGTTCTGCCGATTTATATATACCCAGCCTGTTTTGGGATTATTTTCCTTAAAATAAATCACATAATAATAAGTACCTGCAGGCAGTTCATTGCCTTTTTTGTCGCTACCGTTCCATTGGTTGGTGTAATTGTTACCGTCGTATACTTTTTGTCCGTAACGGTTAAACACCTCCAGTTTTGCAATTGGTGGCTGGCTGGAAAGGTCAAACACTTCATTTTTTGTATCGCCATTGGGAGAAATCCCTTTTGGTATTGTAATTTCACCACAAGTGGTGCATGGGGCATCCGTATCGGTGGCCTGGTTGCTTGTAAGGTCTGGATCCGGGGTAACACTGGTTACGTTAACAGTATTAGCTAGGTTTCCTTCAAAATCTTCGGGTATCTGCAGTAGTACGGTGTATGTTATGCTTGCTCCGATTTCCAATTCAGGTGCAGTGCTATTGAGTTCGCCAGTCCCTGATGTTTGGTTGTCTGCACTCCAACTCATTACAGTAATCCCTAGAGGCATAAGGTCGGTTACATGAACATCCTGTGCCGCAGATGGGCCATTGTTCGTTACTACAATTGTATATGTTGTTGTAGTACCTGTTTTATAAATATCCTGGTGATTTGTTTTGCTAATCGTAAGATTGGCTTGCAATAGTATCGGGCTGACAGTCTTGTCTAATGGGATATCTGTCAGCGGGTTATCCGATTTTGTCTTAACAAAAATCCCATTATAGCTCTCGCCGATAGCATTAGCCTGGTTAATAACCTCCCCTGCACCAACATCTGTAGCTGTAATTGTATGCTGTGCAGTAATGGTAATACTTTGTCCCGGGGCAAGGCTTGTTATCTGCGACGGATGTATACTTCCTGTATCGGCATTGCTATCGGCTATTGATATTGTATGTATGGATATATTCCCTGTGTTTGTTAGAACAAGTTCGTACTGTATCACTTCACCTTCATTATAATACGCTTCCCTGTCAGCCTTCTTGGTAAGAGTCAAGTTGCCGTTTGGTGTGGCTGATGAAACGTTATTGTTTGGATTGCTGTCTGTATTATTACCACTTATTGTTGCGATATTGGTATGGTTTCCTGTGGTTTTAACCTGGGCCGTGATGAATAACACGGCTTCTGCACCTACGGCAAGCAGCCCAATATTCCAAACACCTGTTACAGGATTATAACTTCCTGTCGCCGTTTCAAATGAGATGAAAGTGTAGCCTGTTGGCAAAATATCAGTAACAGCTGCTTGCGCTTCGTTTTCAGGGCCGTTATTAGTGGCAGTCAGTTTAAAGCTCACTTCTCCATTAGTGACATCGGTAATCACTTTTGTGATTTTCAGGTCACTGCAAACCCTCACATATATTTCTCCAGACCTTTTAGTAACACCGCATGGTTGGGTTCCTGTAAAGAATAATAACCTGTAACAGTGGGTGTAAATTGCCGGGATGTTGCGCCACTTATCACAACCCCGTCCAGGTACCATTGGTAAGGTGCACTACCTGCCTCTGCAAGTAATGCCGTATCACAATTACCTGTAGCGCTATTTGTCGGTGTGGCAATTGGCTTGTTGAAATAGGAGAACATTCCGGCCATGCTAAAACTGTTGTTGCGCTGAATAATGCCGGCACTCATTTTTGCAGTGGATGTAAATGCATATTGGGACGGATTTGAAATATCTGTAAGTTCAAATGGGATCATATAATAGCCTGAATTTCCAATAGGTGTCCTGAAAGTGGAAGTTAGTGTTTCAAGGTCGGTACCGTTTATAAGTACAGGCGCCGTGGGGCTTTCCGTAATTATATAGCCATAAGCATCAAGGTCACTGTTATTGTAATCTGTAAACTTTCGTAAGGTGAATGACTCTGCACCTGTGCAATCGCCATAAGGCATTACGGTATAAGTGTCTACCTCACAGCCATTGCTGATTCCTGAATAAACTATTACAGGCTTTGAAGAAACAATATGTGTTGTAGAATAAGCATTCGCGGCATCACCATGATGAAAAGTAAGATGATCGCCGGCATTAGCAAGCGTATGCGATGTTGTGTTGATTATGCTGCCATTAACATTATTATGTGTAAGCAAAACTGTTGTTCCTGGCTCAGAAGCAATTATAGTGCTCTGTTCAGGATGGTTAGTGTTGGTACCTGCCGCTGCACTGCCGCGTACTACAATATATTTTTTGCCCAGGTTTTGTGTGGGCAGTACCTGCATTACTGTGCCCTCTGCACAAACTAAAGGTGTATCTATATAAGCACCTGCATTAACAACAATGTTTTTATCTGCGGTAAGTATACTTCCCATAGATGCCTGAAAAGTATAGTTTTGCCCTGCATTTAAGGTTATTAACGGCAGCCCATTAAGGTACAGTTGGGTATTATCTTCAATGGCGAGTGGTAAATAAACGGGCGCTCCGGCCTGAATGCCCGAATAATCGCTGCGGTAGTAGCCTAACAGGAACGATTTTCCTAAGCCTTCATTCCCATAACTCAGCATTGCCGAATTTCCTTTTATCCAGTCACCATACTGGTCTGCCGCGGTACCTACCGCATCAGATGCAATGTTCCTCACACTTATCGACACCTGGGCACTTGCCTCAACAATAAGCCCCCTGTTGTTATAAACGGTACCAATCGCGATTTTCGGGGTAAGCATGGGCGGACCGGAAAAACGGTAGACTATCGGCATGGCTGCGGTAAGGGTTACAGTAGCTATAGCGCCGCCATCGCTTTTTTTAATAACAGCGGTTACGATACCTTCTGCCTGGGTAGATATTGTTATTTCATTGGCATAGCTCCAGTACTGCCAGGGTGAGGGTGCTATAATATGCCTTGAAGCATACTGAGCATTTGCATTAAAAAAAACAAAGAAAAAAACGAGTGCTGTAAGGATTTTACTAATAGATTTCATTTTGGTTACTACCATTTATATGAAAAGAATGTTCTGACTCATCAGGGCATTCCTATGTTTTTATTATTGTTTTATTATTTTAAATATGGAAGGCTTTTCAGTATCTGTAGTTACATGCAATATATAAACACCATTACTTAAAGACTGAATAGTAAGTTCGTTGCCCATTGTTTTTAGAACTGATTGTCCTAATGAATTGAACACTTCTGTGTTTTTAATTATCGAATGTGAAGTCAGGTAGATCCTGTCTGATGAAGGGTTTGGATAAATGATTATATTGTTTTTAATAAAATCATCGGTACCGGCAACAATTTCCTGGTTTACATTTACGCTGTAATCTTCGGCTTGGCCATAACCCACGGTGTTGCAGGAAGGGGCCTGCGTGTTAAATTTCTTGATCACCCTCATTCTGGTAATTCCAAGTGGGGCGGTAGAAGGAACGTTTATTGTTGCACTGACCGATATATTATCTGTGCCGGTTGAATTTGTAAGAGTGCCAACAGGATAGGTTTCGCCTTCATCCTCAAAACTGTTATTCCTGTTCCAGTCAATGTAGGCAGTTACGGGGTGGTTAAAATCCCCGTTAGTATTTCCTTTTACAATTATAGTGTACTGCTGGCCTAGGGATACCTGGCCAATCAGGGCAGTGAAATCTTCAAAAGCAGGAACATCACTACCGCTTACTTCTGATGTAGTGTTATTAATGCCCTGGAACTGGACTTGTGTTATGGGCTCCACATTTCCTGGAAATGCTACTGTACAAGGCGACTGGTTAGTAATTACAATAGCAATTTCGTCCGTAATTTCACTATTATCTAATGAAATAACTTTTATAACTACAGTGCCGTTTGCAAATGCGGTTAAAGTACCATCTTGTAACGAAGCAAATTCGGCTCCGGATACTATTTCCCATCGTACCTCCTGGCTTAGGTAGGATGGCAAAACAGAAGACACAAGCTGGACTGTACCCTGGTTTGTGGTAATCGCGGCAGGGACATTCCCCAACGTTGCTACTTCAACTGATTCCACAACATTAGATAAATCGTAGTCAATTTTTATGTTTGGTCGTTGTTTATATGAACTATTATTATAATTGAGAACTAAGTCTTCGCTAATTGGAACGCTGCTTATCGGCCACGCCGCAATAATATAATCACTGTAACCTTCCGTCCATTGCCAATTGATAAAACCTGAAAACTGGTTTACATCCGGAGTCTGGTACATTACAGTAGATAATTCTATGGCATTGCCTGTATATGTAAAAGGCTCGTTAAAATCAAAACGGATCCATCCGGTAATAGAGGGCAAATTGTAAGATGGGTCATCCATCACTTCAGTATATGTCTCTTCAATATCCGCTAATGTCGTGGCTACACTCAGCGGTGCCTGATGTGTAGAGTTTGTTATCAGCATCCTGAACCTAAGGTCGGGATAGGCATCTCCTCCTGAAGCATTAGTAATTTTATCAAAAGATACAGCTGTAATTTGTGCGCCCGCAGGAACGCCAAGAGATTCAAATTCGTTGGCGGTGTACAGCATATTCGATACGGCGCCATTTCTCGCGGATTGACCTATATAGATTATAGGTCCGTAGATCGTACCAAAATAGGGATTTGCATTGTTGCCTACTCCAATTTGGCCTTCGAGGCTGGAAACCGAAGGTTTAGTGAAAAAATCACGGACTGCCCATTCGCTGTAGTTTGCGTCTCCGCAATGCGCGCGCACTTTTAATATATAGAGATTTTCCTGTTCGAGTCCATCTATAAGGAGCGATACGTTTTGTGATGTACCCGATTGAATTATATTTTCGAAGCCTAACATCCTGAGCTCCCAGTCAAAACCTGATGAAGGTATTTCGGGCGATTCCCAATTTATCCTGGCATGTTTCATACCTAAGGAATTTACAACAACATCACCAGGGCTAATACACTCTTGGGCATGCATTGTCATAATATTTAATAATAACGCAGCTATGGTTGACTTTCCGATAAAAGATGCTTTCTTTTTGAAATCTAAGTGGTAATGTAACATTTTTAATTAATTAAATTATTTATCTTAAAAGTTGATTTGTGGGTTTTTAGCCCATTGACAATACTGTAGGAAATTGATTTAATAAAGGCCACCCCTTAGGGTGACCTCTATAACACAAATAAGTACTAAAAAAATGATCCTTTTGCTTACTTTACCTTTTTCGGAGGTAATTTCAACAATGAGGACCTGTTGCTGGATTTGCAGCCCGGTAATGCTTGTCGCAGTAGCGTTAATATCGGGCTGGCTATAAAGCTCCCTTCCACTGATGTCATAAATTGTAACATCACTGATTATTATATTTTCTGATGTAATGTTTATTACATTGTTGTCTTTGAACACCATTACACTGCCTGATGACAATTCGGGCGTAGCATTACCCACTACCGAGGCATTTGCCCAAGCACTGTAATCTCCCCCACCGCAATCGCTTCGTACGAACAGGTATACTGATTGTGCAGGATCAAATGTTATATCTTCTATATAATGCCCTGTCACAGCGATGCCCTCAGCTGTCGGTAACGTTGCAGACGGGATGAATACATATTCATAACCTGCAGGTGCCGTACCTAATAAGGGTGGACTCCAACTAAGGCTCACTGTGGAAACATCCGTAGGGTTTATAGTCAGTCCGTAGGGAGTGAAGCAAATAGGCGCGGCTGTAATATGTAGCGTATAGTCTTCCGCCTCGCCGGATCCCAATGCCCCGCATGCCAGCACCGGAGAGCCTACTCGGGTATTTCTAATCCTCATCCTATAGCTGCCTTCCGCCGTACCCGCAGGAATAGTTATATTACTCAAAATCGCCGGAGATTGTAGCGAACCGGTATTAATAACCCTTTCCCCTTCATCTGTAAAATCAAAATTGTTGTTCCAGTCAATGAACACCCCATATAGTGATGGTCCTGCCGGATCTGTAGCAGTAATGACAAAAGACCCGCCTGCATAGGTCGAAACACTATAGCCACCAGTATAATCTGAATATGCAGCAGCACCATTATTAGTATTGGCAAAATTTGTTTCCCCACCTGTAGTGGTTATCCCACTTATGTAAGAATCAGTAAACTCATCATCGTACGGATTTTCATTGGGGCTATTTGTCCTGTCCAACGGGTCACAGCATTAGAAACTGTACCTGTCTCATCATCGAAGTCAAACAATTAACCCGCCGGCCGTACCGTAGCTAATGGCCGAAGCCAACTTTTTTCCATCGGGTGAAGCCTTTAAACATCCTATGGCACCTGTTGTGCCGACACTGTCATCCATCACTACACCTACGGTACTTACAACAGGTGTTGTTTGAACTCCGGTGGAAGTAACGCGGTAGGCTAAAAAGTTTGCATTGCCCATTTTATGGGCAATAACCCAAATATCCTCCTGGTTAGCATGGTATACCGCTGTAACTTTTTCGGCTACAGATCCTTCCAGGTGCACTATCCTTTGAGAAAGCACCATATCTCCTAAGCCCCCGTCCAGTGTCATATCCACTACTCCATAATTCAACCCATTAGGATTATTAGTTGCTGCAACGGTAAAAATGTAAAACTTTGTAGTATCATTAGGAAAAGGAATGATAATGGCAGACTGCGAACTTGACGGGTCCCCTAATAATCCCCTGCCATTTGGCATGATCCGGTGGTTACGGTTCCATACCTTTATTCCATCGGTATAAAAGATCAGGTTACCGTCTTCATCTGATATGGTGGCGCAGCCCTCATATGTATTTAAACTGCCGTCTGTTCTCGCAACGGGGCTGCCGGCACTGAAACTAACGCCCGCATTTATGCCAAAAAACCAATTGGTTGCCTGTTTCTGTCCAAAGGCAACAGATGAAAATAATACCAGCAAGATGAAAGTACTTTGTCTTAAAAAAGATAGGGTACTATTTTTAATAGCCATGGCTAAATAAATTTAAAAATTTTTAATAAATAGTGAAAGATATAATATTGCAATCTACTTTTTCACGATAAGGAATTCACTCCTTCGGTTCTGTGCATGCTGCTCCTCGGTGCAGTTGTTACCACAGGCTACCTTAGGCTGGCTCTCGCCATAGCCCTGGCCGCTTATCCTGTTCTTTGCAATGCCTTTAGAGATGATGTATTGTACCGTACTCTTGGCCCTGCGGTTAGACAGGCTCATGTTGTACTGGTCGCTACCACGGCTGTCGGTGTGCGACTTGGCCATGATAACAAGCTCCGGCTGTGTTTTCATCGCTTCTACCAGCTTGTCAAGCTCAAAGGCAGCTTCTTTAGTAATGTTGCTTTTGTCAAATTCAAAGTAGATTGGGTTAAGTACCACTTCATCTTTCGTGATGATTTTCGTGATCGGG
>Ga0247806_10000260_pt1 | contig 36439 bp, 29 predicted proteins | sample UWRJL059202B1_FD_179935 | JGI IMG/M metagenome (GOLD analysis project Ga0247806, IMG submission 179935) | Plant litter microbial communities from Arlington Agricultural Research Station in Wisconsin, United States - UWRJ-L059-202B-1 | ecosystem: Environmental > Terrestrial > Plant litter >... | reverse complement strand
TGTAGCTGCAGATGCACGCTCAAAAAGAGATGGTAAATACTTAGAGAAAATCGGTACTTACAATCCAAACACAAACCCTGCAACTATCGAATTAAACATTGATAGCGCTGTAAAATGGTTGCACAATGGTGCACAGCCAACTGATACTGCAAGAGCGATTCTTTCTTACAAAGGGGCTTTATTGAAACACCACCTTGATGGAGGTATCCGTAAAGGTGCTTTAACTCAAGAACAAGCTGATGCTAAATTAGCTGCCTGGTTAGATGCTAAAGCTGGAAAAGTTGATGCTAAAAAAGAAGGTTTAACAAAAGCGCAAGCTGATGCTAAATCTAAAGCTTTCAAAGCAGAACAAGAAGTTAATGCTAAACGTTTAGCTGCTGCAGCTCAGGCTGAAGCTGACGCTATCGCTGCTGCAAACCCTGCAGTTGAAGAAGTTGCTGAGGTTGAAGCAGATGCTGCAACTGAAGAAGCTCCTGCTGCTGAAGAAAATAACGAAACAACTGAAGCATAATTATATTTAGCGAGAATGCGTAAAGAAGAATGTTTTTATTTAGGTAAAATCGCTAAAAAATTTAGTTTCAAAGGTGAAGTTCTTGCTTATTTAGACACGGACGAACCTGAGTTATACGAAAATCTGGAATCAGTGTTTATTGAATGCAATAAACACTTGGTTCCTTTTTTTATTGAAAAAAGTTCCTTGCACAAAAACGACTTTTTAAGAATTCGTTTTGAAGATATGAATACCGAAGAAGATGCAGATGCCATTATGGGTAATGCGATCTATCTTCCTTTAAATATGTTGCCAAAACTTTCCGGCAACAAATTCTACTTTCATGAAGTTATTGGTTTCGAAATCGAAGACCAGCGTTTAGGCGTTTTCGGAAAAATTGTTGCCGTTAACGACACTACCGCACAGCCCCTTTTTGAGGTTTTAAATGGCGAAGTCGAAATGTTAATTCCGATGATCGATCATTTCCTTGTGAAAATTGACAGAGAAAATAAAAAAGTCATCATGAACTTGCCTGAAGGGCTTGTTGAAATGTACTTGTAAAAAGTTTTCAGTTTCGGTTGAAGTTCTCATTTGCTCATTCTTATTAAATGTTTTTTAAATTTTTCGGCAATGTCAAAATTCACTTTTAAGCAATTCTCTATTCAACAAGACAAAACTGCAATGAAAGTTGGCACAGATGGCGTTTTACTTGGCTCATGGACTCCTGTAAATCATAATCCGTTTAGTGTTTTAGATATTGGTGCCGGAACGGGAATCATTGCGTTGATGCTTGCTCAGCGAACTCATGCTGAACAAATTGATGCGCTGGAAATTGATGAAGATGCTTATGAACAAGCTGTTGAAAATTTTGAAAACTCTCCTTGGAGCGATCGTTTGTTTTGTTTTCACGCAGGTTTAGATGAATTTATCGACGAGCCGGAAGACGAATACGATTTGATTGTTTCGAATCCGCCTTTTTATGCTAAAGATTATAAAACTGAAAATGAACAACGTGATTTAGCACGTTTTCAGGACGCGATGCCTTTTGATGAATTAATTGAAGCTGCCGATTTATTACTTTCAGAAAATGGAATATTCGCAATAATTCTTCCCTTTAAAGAAGAGGAAAAATTTATTGCTTTAGCTAAAGAATCAGAATTATATCCCTTCAAAATTACACGCGTAAAAGGAACTCCAACAGCTGAAATTAAACGTAGTCTATTGGCTTTTAGCCGAAATGAAAATCTTGAAATCGAAATTGATGAATTAGTTATCGAAATCGACAGACATGTTTATACTTCGGAATATATTGAATTGACTAAAGAGTTTTATTTGAAGATGTAAAGCATATCTTAACCAAAGTTTAAAGCTGACAAGATATCATCTATTATCTGGAAATTTAAACCTGTTCAAAAATACTTTTGAACTGATACAGGATTCTTTCTAATAGGCGTAAATCTTCCGTTACAATTTCTGCGCTTCCTTTCATTTCCTGTTGAAAAAGAATTTGTTTTTTATAAGAAGTATGCAATCCGTTTGGAAGGGCAACATCCAATAATAAATTCCCATCTTTATCCGGAACCAAAGAAATATTTTGAATTTTTCCATATAAAACACCAAACTCCCTGTCGGGAAAATTTGCCAGTCTTATATTGACTCTTTGTCCTACTTTTATTTTACCTGAATTTAATGCCGGCGCTTTTACCTTGCCGACAAAACCATTCTTTGAATCCGGAATGATCGAAAACACGTTATCCCCAGTATTTATGGTCTGGTTTTCTGTCCAAACCTGCAGAAAAGTCACCACACCGCTAACAGAGGATTTCAATGTATAATTGAGTTCCCAGTCTTTTATTACTTTTTTTAGCTGATAAAAAGACTGCGCCATTCCGCGTTCCAGATTAACTTCTTCCTTGGTGCTGTTTATGTGAGAACTCTGGCTTGATTTTGTATTGTCAATCAATGAAGATCTTAGTTGGGAAATAGACGTTAAAAGGCTTTTATAACTCTTCTGAGCTTGTAGAAAACCCAATTTTTTAGCTTCCATTTCCTGAGCGGAAATAATTCCTTTATTAAATAAAGTTTCAAAACGTGCAATTTCATTTTTTTGAAGCTGCAGTTCGCTTTCATTTAAAAGTTTTTGCTGCTGCAGAATATCAAGCCTTTCCTGTAATTGAATTTTTTCAGAAATTTGGGCACGGCTTTCCACTTCAAAGGGATGCAGGTTTTCATTTAATTGCTGTGCCTGATAATCTTTCTGAAAAACAGCATAGGCACTTTCAATTTCTCCCAATTGTGTGTTTTTAAGCAACCCAAACGGAAAATCTTTTTTTATATCGTTAATACTGTAACTGTCAACTATTTTTTTTAATGCAAAAACATCTTTGTAATTGGCTGTATTTTCTATAATTGCCAAAGTTGTGTTTTTTTCTACTATTGATTTATCCTTAACCAAAATTGCTTCAATACGTCCTGAGGTTTTAGAAACTATTTTTTCCGGCGGAATATTGGTTGTAATGACAATTTCGGTATTTACAACGTCGGGATATTTGATGAACCAGGAAACAAAAAAAAGCATAAAAAGTATCACAAATATTAAAACGGTTCCCCAGCGTATCATCCAGTGTGGTACTTTGGTGAGAATGTCCTGAACTTCTTCACTTCTTAATTCGAATGTATCTTCTGCCATGATTAATTTCCTAATTGTAATTGATTGCGAACCAACTCAAAATAATTTCCTTTTTGTTCTACTAATGCCGAATGTGAACCAATTTCAATGATTTTTCCTTTGTCTAAAACCACAATCTGATCGGCGTTCATTACTGTACTTAATCGGTGTGCAATAACAACCACGGTTTTGTCTTTGAAGAAAATATCCAGTTTTCGCATAATTTCCCTTTCATTGTTGGCATCTAAAGCCGAAGTTGCTTCATCAAAAAACAAAATTTCGGGATTTTTATAAACGGCTCTGGCAATAAGTAATCGCTGCTTTTGACCCGTGCTCATTCCTAAACCTTCTGAACCAATTTTTGTGTTGTATCCTAATGGCAAACCACTTACGTATTCTTTTATGTTGGCGACATCTGCCGCATAAACCAAACGTTCTTTGTCGACTTTGTCAACACCAATGGCAATATTGTTAGCAATTGTATCGCTAAAAATAAAACCTTCCTGCATTACCGCTCCAATATTGGATCGCCATGCTTTTTGAGAAATGTTTTTTAATTGTGTATTGCCAATATTAATTTCCCCGGTATTGGGTTCATAAAATTTAAGCAGCAATTTCATAAGTGTTGTTTTTCCGCTTCCGCTAACCCCTACTATTGCGGTCACTTTATTGGCCGGAATTATTAAACTCAAATTCTCCAGAACGGGAATATCAGATCCTAAATAACGATAGGTAAGATCCTTTATGTCAATATCTGCATTATACGGAACATCGTGGGTTTGATGTTCTTCCTGTTGTGTTTCATCTTCTTTTTCGTGAATTTCAGATAATCTGGCCAAAGATATTTTAGCATCCTGAAGTTCTCTCACAAACTCAATAAGCTGTGTAATGGGTCCGTTTAAACTTCCCACAATTGAGCTAATGGCCAACATCATTCCAAGGGTAATTGAACCATCGATAACCAATTTAGCAGATAGGAAAATGATGAAAATATTTTTTAATTCGTTAATTACAGAAGATCCAATGGTTTGTGTTTGTTCTAAAACCAACCCTTTTATCGAAACCCTGAAAAGTCTTGCCTGAACGTATTCCCAACCCCAGCGTTTTTGCTTTTCGGCATTGTGGAGCTTGATTTCCTGCATTCCGTTGATGAGTTCCATCACTTTGCTTTGCTCCTGGGAAACCTCTGCAAAACGTCTGTAATCCAGCACCTCTCTTCTTTTTAAGAATAAAGTGATCCATCCAAAATAAAGAAGACTTCCTGCAAAAAAAACAAAGAAAATCTGAAGATTGAAATAGGCCAAAACCCCTCCCATCACAAACATATTGATAACTGAGAATAATACGTTTAAGGATGATGTGGTCAGGATTCGTTCAATTCTTCTGTGGTCATTAATACGCTGCATGATATCTCCGGTCATACGGACATCAAAAAATGAAATAGGCAGATTCATTAGCTTAATAAAGAAATCTGAAATTAACGAGATATTTATTCTGGTCGAAAGATGCAGCAATATCCAGCTTCGGATAAGTTCTAAACCTGTTCTTCCTGCAAAAAGAAATAATTGAGCGAAAAGAATTAAATAAATGAAGTTAATATTTTGGTTTTGTATTCCAATATCGACTATACTTTGGGTCAGGAAAGGAAAAATCAACTGCAACAATGAGCTTGCCAATAAACCAATACTTAATTGTACCAAAAATGATTTGTAGCGCAAAACATATTGAGCTAATAGAGCAAATCCTAGACCTTTGTTTTCTTCTTTATCAAATTCAGACTGAAAAAATTTTGGAGTTGCTTCAACTAATAAGGCGATTCCTTCCTGAGTCGAATCATCGGCATTATTTCCTATCCAAAACTTAAGAAAATCATCTTCATTATATTCAATCAAACCAAAGCCGGGATCAGAAATATAATATTTGCCTTTTTTAATTTTGTACAGAACTACATAATGATTTTTATTCCAATGCAAAATACAAGGTAATGGTGCTTCTTCTAACCTTTTTACATTCAATTTTACACCTAATGTTCTAAAACCAATTTTTTCGGCAGCATCGCTTAAAAAAAGCAAGTTGCTTCCTTCACGAGTTGTTTCGCTATTATCCCGCAACTCCTGAATATGGATTGTTTTGCCATAATGTTTAGCTATTATTTTTAAACATGTTGGTCCGCAATCTTTATAATCTGCCTGTTTGTAATTGGTGAATTTTTTCAATTCTTATTTTGATTTATGTAACACAATATTATACAAAAATTCTTAGAAAAAGAAAAATCATCTTTTAAATTTCCTAAATATAATTTTGCTTAAATTAATTAGTAAATTTTCAATACGGTATATTAAACATCTATATTTCAGATATTTATACAAAGTAAAAAGCTTTGCTAATAAATAACAAAGCTTTTTTTATAATGTGTAAAATATCGTAATACTTAAAATTATATATATTATGAATCTAATGGACAATTTTCCTGAATCACAGGCGCACAAGTTTCACCTTCACCTGGATGAATAATACCTGCAAGAATATTTGTTCCGGGACAATAACAAGCCTCAGCTCCAACACCGCCGCCATTAATATTTTTCTTCTCATTAACACTTAAAATTTCAACTCCAATTAAATCTTTCAATTTTTTCATGATTTGTTTTTTTGATTTGTTAATACTCCAATCATTTTAAGACAGTTGAAGTTTTCTGTCTGTTTGATGGTTTATTTATTACTAAATTCAGGCAAAATTAATTGATGTAAAAAAAGACAGAGAGAAAAAAAATTTCTCTCTGTCTTACTATCTAAAAAAGTGTAATAGGTAAGTAATACAATTTTTTTCTCTAGGATATGGCACTGGTTAGCCCTAACCAATTAAAACCAACTCAGTGACCACCTTTCCTGAGAATCCCGACACCAATCATCAATGTGGGGATATTTGCTCAATGTTCCACGATCGAGCGCCTACAAATTAAAAAAAACATGACTAAATTCTAATAAGGCTGTATTGTTATTACTTGTTTATTTTTATTGTTAAAAAAATCTAGCAACAAAGTCGGTTCGATTCGCAAATACCTGCAGTAGTATCCAAAGGACACCTTTGACCAACTGATATCAGGATACAACCTGCTTCGATTGCAAAAACCCAGCAATCCGGGATTCCACCCTTCATTGATTTTTGCTCCATTTTGGTTATTTTTTGAGCACTTTCAAGATTTAAAATTTTATTTAACATTATTTTATTTTAAAATTATTCTATTCCGGGAGGTGTTGGAGGCAAAGGAAAAGGATAACCACAATTTCCAGTGCTGCCTTCTGTTATCCCAGGCACAGATCCATTTGGGCATAATGAATAACAATATGCATTGACATTTCTATTTCCGATGTAACAAAAGCATGCACAATTAGCTGGCTGAACGGGCAAGCCTCCAAAAATGTTCTTTTGCTCATTTCTGCTCAATTTTTGAGCTCCTTCGAGGTTTATGATGTTCTTTAACATAACTGTGTTTTTTAATTGTTACTATACTTCAATCATTTTGAGACATTTGAAGATGTCTATGTAGCTATGACTTCTAACAAGGACCTGCCCAGCCAATTGGCAAACAACTCCAGTAAGGTGGTACACTACCTAAATCAGTACACCTTTTAGCAAAAAAACCTATTTCACAAATCGGCGCATTACCACCAATAATTGATTTTTGCTCATTAGCATTTAATTCTTCAGCTCCCTCTAGATTTAAAATTTTCTTTAGCATAATATTTAGGTTTTATTGGTAATGTTTATTAACTATTTGCTCTAAGCAATTTTATCAAAAACCTCAACTTCTTTTTCTTCGACAAAATCAGTTAAAAAATATTTGAGCTCCTGTAACTCATATTCATTTGGAAATAATTTTTCATTTACGATCTTAACTGGTGTATAATTAAAATTATTTTTTGAACACCATTCGTATTGTTTTTGAATCTCTTGATTGATCATCATACTAACAGGCTCAGTATGCCACTTTTTAAGCCACTTTTTAAGGCCCAATTTCTTAATGTGCCAATCTGATATGGCTTCAACTATTTTTCCTGGTGTAGCTCTGTTTATTGTTAAAAGTCTTTCTACAACAATTTTGTACGGATTTTCAACATTTTCAGGATTCACATTAAATAATATGTTCAAAAATATTTTATCCGGAAACCTCAATACCAAATCAAATGCTTCCTGAAATGTTTTATGACAATGTCCACAACTTGGACTTAAAACTATAGTAAGCTTTATTGCTGCGCTTCTATTTCCAAAGTGCAAACCTCTTAAATCTTCTAATCCGGCTGCGTATGGTATTTTTTTTGATAAGAAATTCAATAAAGAATAATTCCTTTTGAATTTTTTAAGCTCCTTAACGTTATTATCGCTATTCAATATATTTTTTACAACCGGTTTTACTACCAGCCAAATTGATGTTATCAGAATTAATGAGAATAAAAAAGGAAATATGCTGGCTATGCTAAAACTAAGGGTAAACAAATCTGAAGCAAACCAAATCACACTTTGTGCGAAAACAAGAAATGAAACCATCAAACACATTACACACCATTTTTGAATCTCAAATTTTTGTATCCAGATTGAAGTTACAATAACCGGAATCGCTAATAAACTTAAGAAACCCACAAAAACTGCTGATTCTAAAGGCTGAAGCAAAATGGATAGAAAAGAAGAACCAAAGAATATCAAAGGCAAATCTGAAAAACTTATCCATTTATTATTATCACCACCGAAATTGATAACTGAACTACAAGACGTATTTGTGGTTAAATTGCAAAATTTAGAAATAATATTGGTTGCAAAGCCTAATTTTTCCTGCACAATAAAAACGCTAACGATAAGTCCTAATATTGATGCTATCAGAAACACAAGACTAAATACATTATACGAATTATAAAAAAACGAAAATCCGAATAGAATCAATAAAGGAGCAAAATACTTCGCATCCTTATATTCATTTTTAAAATTTTCTCTCGCCACTACATTATTTGGTTCAATTGCTACAATTACACCATTCCAGTCTAAAAGAAAATTATCATACGATATTTTTTGACCTGCTTTTTTACTGGTATCAATACGAACAAATTCTTTTGCTCTTTCAACCAAAGTAAGTTCGTCTTTAAAATAAGCTAAAAAATTAGATGGTAAGTTTTCAATTTGTTCTTTCGAAACTCTTACAGCAGCATTCTCCACAGACAACAAATCTAACGAATCTGTTATCGCAAATAAACTTGGATAATTTGGATGAGAAAGAAACAAATCTTTAAACTCATTTTTTACCTCCGAGTATTTATTAATTTGAAGAAATTTCTGTACTAATTTTAACATCTTTCTGTGCCTTTTAAATCATAACGACAGTGCAAATATTGTTGTTTTTATTTGAAAAAAATATCCAGATGCACACATTTTATTAATTATACTACATACAATTTATAAATTATATCAGTCTGAATAAATCAATTAATTACTTGTATTTCAATTAATTATACTAAATTTATCTTCGTATAATTTCCGAAAACCTTATTTTTGACTAAGCGTTTTCCTTTTTGTCTAGTTTTGAGATATCAATAACCATAACACGTAAAAACATGACACGTACGACATTAAGATTAGAAGATTTTGCAGTAGAAAAATTGACAAAAAACCAACAAAAAACAGTTCGAGGAGGAGATGAACCAGAGGGACCAAAAGAGCCAATTAAAGGTGGCGGAGGCACAGTTGGATAACAGTAAAAAATGAATTTAACAAGTATATAAAAACTTTAAATAAATAAAATTATGGACATTAAAATATTAAATTTTGAAGATTTTAAAACAGAAAAAATAGATCTTAATCAGCAAAAAATGATTAAAGGTGGTGACAATACAACACCAATTGATGGAAATAAGGAACCTATTAAAGGTGGTGGAGGCGTACTTGGATAATGGATTTGTAATCCAAAAGCTTTAAATATTATTCGTAAATCGAGCTGGATTATATCCAGCTCTTTTGCGAAATGATTTTTGTAACCACTAAATTTTTAAATCAATACTTTCTGAAGCTGCCTTAGTAAATATTTATGATGCTGGTTTGGTCATCATTTGGTTGGTGACGTAATTGCATCTTGTTACGTATGGAAAGAAAGAATTATCACCTTATTTATTTAAGTAAAAGTTGATGATTTAAAAACTAAATATTACTAGCAAACTGTGCTGGAGATACACCAGTTCTTTTTCTAAATGATTTTGCAAAAGAAACCGCATTTTTAAATCCTACGCTTTCTGCAATAGCCTGCGTAGAATATTTACGATACATATGATTGGTAATCATCTCATTAATTACGTAGTTGATTTTAAGCTCATTCGTGTATTCCCCAAATGATTTGCCAAAACGTTTATTAACTACATATGATAAATAAGTGGTATTGGTTTTTATCTTCTTAGCCACATAGGCCAACGTAAAATCTGCATTTAGATATTCTAATTTGTTTTCAAGTGCCAATAATTTTTCGACAATTTTATTTTCTTTGGCTTCATCTATACTCAAGTTGACATTTTCCTTTTTAAGAAGAACATCCTCTAATTCCGGTATTTCAATTTCTGGTACGACGACAGCATTTTCTTTCTTTTCTAAATTGGCTTTAAATTCTTCAATCAAAGCATTCATTTTTTTATGTGCCTTATTTTTATCCCGTATGTTTTTTATCAGAAAAAATACAATTCCTACTACGAGTAAAACGTAAAAAACCTTTAAGGCTTTATTTAGTAAAACTTCATTTTCATATTTTTTCTGGATGGTAACCATCTCGTCACTCAAATCTCCGGTTCCCAGTTTATAGTTTACTTCTAAGGCTTCATTATTAAGTTTTGCTTCCGATTTCTCATAATTATCCAAATAAATTTTAGAATATTTAAAAGCAAGCTGTGGCTCTTTATTTATATTATAAATCTTCGCTAAATAATAAATTGATTTCAGGAAACTTTCATCCTTAGAATCATCTACTTGTGAAACTGAATCAACCTTATTAAAAAACACTAAGGCTTTATCATATTTTTTAGTTTCGAAATACAAATTGCCCAAATTATAATTCGCAATTTTATATTCTCTTTTTAAATTATTTTGTTTAGCATAAAAAACAATGTTATAATAAGTCTTCTCAGCATTTTTATAATCATTTTTCATATAATAAACATTTCCAAGGCTTATTTTTGCCTTTATGTTATTTATAGGTAAATTTTGAGAATACGAAACAGTCTTTTTATAAAAATATTCAGCAGAGTCTAATAATTGAGCCGGCGATTGTTTTTTCATGTACCAGCCTTCGTACGATGCTGCTAAGGTTAAATTGGTACTGCTTTTTATATTATTAAATTGATCTTTAGTATAATAACTTTCATTGTTATCTATAAAAGTATTTAGTTGTCTTAAATTTTTAATTGCCAGTTGATAATTACCAATTGCATCATTTATGTAGGCAATATTACTTTTGAATTTTACAATCTGAATGATATCCCCAATCTCGACCGAAAGTTTCATACCGGTTTGATAATCTTCAAGAGCCTGACTAAAATTGCCTCGTACCCCCTCAATTAATCCTCCATAATTATATAAATAAGCTTTAAGCTGCGTTTTATCGCGTGACTCCGGCATTTTATTCAGGTATTTAAATGCCTGTTCATATTTTTCTTTAGATTTTGCAGTATTATCTTTTACTTCAAGCAAATAAGCAAGTGCTACATTGGCAAAAGCTTTGTGCTTATTATTCTCGGATTCTGCCATTTGGTTGGCAAATTCCATAGCGCTATCTCTATCTGCATTTAAATTTAGCCGAATTTTATCCTGCAAGACTAAGTATTCCTGTTCTGTTAACTCTTTCTTTTGCTGAGCAAAAGAAAAATTTAGAAAAAGAAAAAGTAAAAAAGAGATGATCAGCCTCATTAATTATGTTTTTGGAATTCAAAAATAGCGTATAAATTTTCAAATAACTATATTTAATTTGCCAATTTCCTATTAATTTTCTTTTAACACTAAAAAAATATAACAAATTGTTTTTGTTTTGTTATATTTTTATTACGTAAATTTGTTTTTAAAACTACCAAAAGATGAAACCAGACTTATTTCAGGCGCCAGATTACTACAACCTTGACGATTTATTGACAGACGAACACAAGTTAGTTCGCGAATCTGCCCGTGCATGGGTCAAAAGAGAAGTTTCTCCAATTATTGAAGAATATGCCCAAAAGGCAGAGTTTCCTAAACAAATTATTAAAGGACTTGGAGAAATTGGCGGTTTCGGTCCGTACATCCCAGTTGAATATGGCGGAGCAGGATTAGACCAAATTTCTTACGGTTTAATTATGCAGGAAATCGAACGAGGCGATTCTGGCGTAAGATCAACATCTTCGGTACAATCTTCATTAGTAATGTATCCAATCTGGAAATATGGAAATGAAGAACAGCGAATGAAATATTTACCAAAATTAGCCACTGGTGAATTTATGGGATGCTTTGGTTTAACCGAACCGGATCATGGTTCGGATCCTGGAAGTATGATTACTAATTTTAAAGATATGGGTGACCACTATCTTTTAAATGGTGCCAAAATGTGGATTTCCAATGCTCCTTTTGCTGATATTGCTGTAGTCTGGGCAAAAAACGAAGAAGGAAGAATTCATGGCTTAATTGTAGAACGCGGAATGGAAGGATTTACAACTCCCGAAACACATAATAAATGGTCGCTTCGTGCATCTTCAACCGGCGAATTGATTTTTGATAATGTAAAAGTGCCAAAAGAAAACTTATTACCAAATAAATCAGGATTGGGAGCACCGCTTGGCTGCTTAGATTCTGCAAGATACGGAATTGCCTGGGGTGCAATTGGTGCTGCAATGGATTGTTACGATACGGCTTTGCGCTACGCAAAAGAAAGAATTCAGTTTGGGAAACCAATTGGAGGAACACAATTGCAACAAAAGAAACTGGCAGAAATGATTACAGAAATCACAAAAGCACAATTATTAACTTGGCGTCTGGGTGTTTTAAGAAACGAAGGAAAAGCAACAACCTCTCAAATTTCAATGGCAAAACGTAATAATGTAGACATGGCCATTCATATTGCAAGAGAAGCCAGACAAATGCTGGGCGGGATGGGAATTACTGGCGAATATTCGATCATGCGCCACATGATGAACCTGGAGAGTGTTATTACTTATGAAGGTACACACGACATACATTTATTGATAACCGGAATGGATGTAACTGGAATTCCAGCTTTTAAATAGTCGACAACTATTAAAATATATGCAAAAACAATGTAAAAAGCTTCTCCTTATCGAGAAGCTTTTTATCTTTGCAAAAAATCCCACACATGAATATTGAAACTATACACAATAGCATTCAACCACAAAAAGATCAATTATTAAGACATTCCTTATACAATAAAATTCAAAGTATAGACGAGTTGCATCGTTTTTTAGAAAACCATGTTTTTGCAGTTTGGGATTTTATGTCATTACTAAAAGCGTTACAAGCAAAACTTACCTGTACAACTACCCCTTGGCTTGCAACTAAAAACCCTGAAACCAGGTATCTAATCAACGAAATTGTTCTTGCCGAAGAAACTGATTTAACGATTGACGGAAGAAGGCAAAGTCACTACGAAATGTATCTTGAAGCTATGGAAGATTGTGGGGCCGATACCAGCGGAATCACTAATTTTTTAGCTCAGGTACATTCTCTTCATAATATTTTTGTTGCCATAAAACAGAGTTCATTACACCCTGATGTAAAAGCTTTTCTTGATTTTACTTTTAGAGTTATTGAACAAGGAAAACCACACCAAATTGCCGCAGCATTTACCTTTGGAAGAGAAGATTTGATTCCGAGCATGTTTACCGAAATCCTGAAAAACTTTCAAAAAAACCTGCCTGAAATCGATTTGAGCAAATTGCTTTATTATTTTGAAAGGCATATTGAACTTGATGCAGATGAGCACGGGCCAATGGCAATGAAAATGATTTCGGAATTGTGCGAAGATGATGCTCAAAAATGGAAAGAGGTAGAAGAAATTTCAGTTTTGGCTCTGGAAAAGCGCATAGGACTTTGGAATGCCATCGAGGAACAAATCCTCGTAAAGACAGAAATGGTATAAAACCAAAATAATATATTTAACGTAACTATTTGTTGAGAATGAAACCAAATCTAATTTATTCAAATTATGAAACCACAATTCAAGCAAATAGTTACTGTTATCCTTTCTATATTTCTTTTAAGCTGCAATTCTGATGAAGCAAATTCAGGATCCGCAGATTCTCCCATAATTGCGATACCGAAAATCCCGCTTGAAAGCAAAATAAAAATTCTGGCTTTGGGAGACAGTTACACAATTGGACAAAGTGTTTGCGAAACTTGCCGCTATCCTGAGCAGTTAAAAGAAAGTTTGCAGGCACTATACCCCGAAACAAGTTTTTCTTCGAACATAATTGCCAAAACAGGCTGGACAACTACAAATTTAATTTCAGCTGTAAGCGAGCAAAATCCGCAATCAAACTACGATTTGGTTACTTTATTAATTGGTGTAAACAACCAATATCAAGGAATAGATTTCTCTATTTACGAAAAAGAATTTCCGGAATTAGTTGCAAAAGCAATAACATTAGCAAAGGGCGATAACAAAAATGTTATTGTTCTTTCAATCCCTGACTATGCCTTTACACCATTTGGAACCATGTTTGGCGGAACCACAAAAATTTCTACTGAAATAGCAAATTATAATGCTTTTGCAGAAAATTATTGCAAAGTAAACGGAGTTGTTTTCATTTCTATAACTGATATTACTCAAAAAGGAATTCAAATTCCGACATTAGTTGCAGGCGACGGTTTACATCCTTCAAAAGAAGCTTATACTTTATTTGTTGAACGTATATTGCCGAAAGTTAAAGTAGCTTTGCAGAATTAAACAGTTCATGATAAATACGGAGAGATTAAGTTGTAAGCAATAAAAAAAGCCACAATATCATAAATTTATGAATTGCGGCTTTTTGCAGAGAGGAAGGGATTCGAACCCTCGATACAGTTACCCATATACTAGCTTTCCAGGCTAGCTCCTTCAACCACTCGGACACCTCTCTATTTTGGTTTGCAAAGAACATGAAAAAAACTGAGTTACAAAAACAAAATCTTATATTAGTTACATACTTTTTCTAAATTCTTCCATAAATAATTTTACGGCCTTTTTTTGGTATGCACCTTCTATCGTTAACATAAACGAATCTCTTTTTGTCACGACTCCTGTAATATCAATCGCTTTTATATTATCCCAGCCTTTTAGTGCTTTTTCGGTTACAATTGTTGCCCAATAATCGCTATCGCCCACCAACCGTAATAAGGCATGAACAGCGTTTAATTCAATAGAAACTTTTGGTTTCATATTATTTTTCAAAAACAATTCATCGAGAAATTCTCTTGAATTAAACCCTTTCACGGGTAAAATCAGCGGAATATCTTCTATTTTTTTAAAAGAAATTTTATTCAAAACAGCTAATGAATGCGTTTTTGAAACGGCTAATACCAACTTTGAGGTAAACAATGGCACTTTTTGAAAAGGAAGCTCAATTTCATTAGAAGAAATGACCAAAACCAAATCTAATTCGTTATTCAACAGTTTTTGTTCCAAAGGCTCAGTTGTACCATATTCGACAACAATTTTTAAATGCGGATATGTTTTGGCGAACAAATCGACGATTGGCAAAACCAAAAGTCCAAAAATATACGTAACACCAATTCGTAATTCGCCGCCAATCATTTGATTTAAATCGTCAATTGCCTGCTTGCCACTTTGCACATTTTCTATAATTTGCTTAGCATGAATTAAGAAAACAGAACCTGCCTCAGTAAGCTGCACTTTTTTTCCAATCCTTACAAACAAAGGCATTCCGAGTTCTTCCTCCAGTTTTTTTATTTGTTGCGACAGGCCGGATTGCGTTACAAAGCACAATTCGGCTGCTTTTGTAAAATGAAGAACCTCAGCAGTTTTAATAAAATATTGCAATTGATAAATTTCCATATCGATAAGTTTAAATACTCATTATAAGTAAAATTATTAATTTTTCTAATGAAATCATAATCCCGAACTTTGTAAAAAATATTTAAGGTGATGTTTAAAGCGTTAAAATCTAAAAATTTCAAGTTATTCTTTTACGGACAATCTGTTTCTGTTATTGGCACCTGGCTACAAAAAACTGCTGTAAGCTGGATGGTATACAGCGTTACTGGTTCGGTTTTTTTATTAGGATTAACTACTTTTTTAAGTATGATTCCGTCATTGTTTCTGTCTCCTTTGGCTGGAAGTGTTATCGGACGTTATGACAGACACAAAACCATGATTTTACTGCAATCCCTCGCCATGTTTCAGGCCGGAGCTCTAGCTTTAATGATTTATTTCAAAATATACAATATTAATTTTATTTTGGCTTTAAGTCTTTTTCAGGGAATTATAAACTCTTTTGATATGACTTGCCGACAAACCATGATGATTGATATTGTTGATAATAAGGAAGATTTATCAAACGCGGTGGCCTTAAATTCTACTTTAAATAATTTTGCCAGAATTGCAGGTCCTGCCCTCGCCGGAATTATTTTAAACCACTATGGAGAAGACATTTGTTTTATTGGAAACTTCCTAAGTTATATTCCTGTTTTGATTTCGCTATTAATGATGAAAATAACACCACATATTAAAGCAACGGATAAATTTAAGATGCTTAATGATTTTATTGAAGGTTTTGATTACGTTAAAAAAGAAGCTGAAATGGCAAAAATGCTTTTGATGTTAATGTGCAGCAGTTTATTCGTCATTTCTTTTAATACTTTGATGCCTGTTTTTGCCAAAGATATTTTTAGCGGAAACGCTCAAACTTTTAGCTGGTTTGAAAGTGCGGCAGGTATTGGTTCAATTTTATCTGCAGTTTATCTGGCGAACCTTAAAAGATCTGACAATATGGGCAAAATAATGATCGCTGCAAGCTTATTGCTAGGTTTTAGCATAATTATACTAGCGTATTCAAATAGTCTAACTGTGGCGCTTATTTGCATGGCTTTGAGTGGTGTGGGAATGATGGCGCAAACCTCATCGATTAATATTTACATTCAAACGCAAAGTGCTGTAAACATGAGATCCAGAAGTATTAGCTATTATCTAATGGCATATCAGGGAATGATTCCTGTGGGAAGTTTGATTATTGGTTATGTTTCACACATCATCGGAACCAGAAATACCGTTGCCATTCAGGGAGTTATCTGTATTATTTCGGTTATCGTTTATGTTTATTATAAAAGACAAAGTGCTTCTGAAGAATTGGATACGCTTCCGGTTCGTTATAAAGATTAAAGGATAAATTCCAAATTTCAATTATCCGCCATCTTGTCATTTTCGAATAATGAGAAACTAAACACTTTTGCTCTTTTTAAAATGAACTTATATCCCTTATATGCTGAAATTTACAGCGAAATTTCTCCACGCAAGGCCGTTTCAAAAACGTTTTTGAATTCTTCTTTTGGAATATTATGCCCCAGCAAATACATCAATTTTGTAATTGCGGCTTCTGTAGTAATGTCTTTTCCTGATATAACGCCAAGAGACTTTAATGCTGTACTGGTTTCGTATTGTCCCATATTGACGCTTCCGCCAGAACATTGTGTTACGTTGACAATGTGTAAACCTGACTGAATGGCTTTTTCAATTAAATTTAAAAACCAATCTTCGGTTGGAGCATTTCCTGAACCATACGTTTCAAGAACAATTCCGCGTAAATTTTTTATGGATAAAATCGAGGATAAAACCACTTCGCTCATTCCAGGAAACATTTTTATGATTGCAACATGATTGTCTAAATTCTTATGAACAATCAATTTTGCGTCTTTATTTATGGGAAGAAATAAGTGTGAATTTAATTTAAGATGCACTCCGGATTCTACCAATTCAGGGTAATTAGGTGCTGTAAAAGCTTTAAAATGTTCTGCATTTACTTTTGAAGTTCGGTTTCCGCGGTACAATTTATACTCAAAATACAAACAAACTTCTGTAATTACAGGTTTCCCATTTTCCTGAAGCGAAGCGATCTGAATTGCGGTGATCAGATTTTCTTTTGCATCGGTTCGCAAATCTCCAATTGGCAATTGAGATCCTGTAAACACAACCGGTTTTGACAAATTCTCCAGCATAAAGCTCAATGCCGAAGCAGAATATGACATCGTATCTGAACCATGAAGTACTACAAATCCATCATAAGAAATATAATTTTCTTCGATAATAGTAGCAATTTTCGTCCACATTTCAGGATTCATATTTGACGAATCGATTGGCTTTTCGAATGAAACTGTTTCGATCTCGCAATCTAATTGTTTGATTTCGGGAATATTTTGCAACAGTTTTCCAAAGTTAAATGCTTTGAGCGCACCGGTTGCAAAATCTTTGCTCATACCAATAGTTCCGCCGGTATAAACTAAAAGTATTTTAGCTTTAGAAGACATCCTGATATTTTAGTTTACTGACAACTGGATTTGCATACATTGATAAAAATCCTTGTCTGGTAACGGGATTATTACATCCAATACGCATTTCTAAACGACGCTCAAACAGTGATTTTTCATTTTCTTTATACAAATGAGAAAACTTATCTGTTTCGTTTAAAATATCGTAAGCAATAAAATTAGTTGGCCACAATTGGTAATTCTTCAAAATAGAATCATCAATAACTTGTGCCAAAGCCTGAATTTGTTTGTTTGCGTTGTCATTTTCAGCCACAATCTGATCAATTTCAGTATCCAGAACATCTCCAACAGAAATGTGTATTCTTTTTTTGGTTCCCATAATACCACTTAAAATGGTCATGAAATCCTCATTTTTATCTTTAATATAAACTTCGTTGTTTGCTTCTGCCATTAATTGTGGCATTTTTAAAACATCTGTTGGGTCGTATTCGTATGAAATAGAAACCGGAACGATTTTTAATTTCTTAAAATAATCCATTAAATTGGCTTCGTCAGAACCCATTCCGATCATTTTTAAAACTCCCGGATTCGTTTCGTCATTTCCGTCTTTTGTTCGGCCTTCTCTTTGCGCAATCCATACCGAACGGTTTTCGCGAAGCAATAATTGCCCCATATATTCGGCCAGCAACTTAGAACTTTGAAGCATTTCTCTTGGTGTTAATCCTCTTAAAACCAAAAAGTTTCTGTTTAATTTTGCTAAAGTGCTTAAAAATGCTTTTTTAACCAGATTATCACCAATTGCAGATGCAGTCATAACTAAGCCATGCTCAAAAAGGCAAACGTTTAATAAAGTGGTATCTAAAAGAATATCTCTGTGATTGGAGATAAATAAATAAGATGTGTTTTTTTCAAGTTTCTCAAATCCCGAAGTTGTAAGGCCTTCAGAACTTTTCTCCAAAACCTTTTGTATGGTATTATAAATAAAGTTGCATTGAAAATCACGAATTGAATGGGTTTTTCTAAGTTGCTCTTTCCAAACCTCATCTTGTACTTCCGGAAAAGTAAAGTTCATCATGGTTTTCATCATCGGATGATTGACAACATCACGAAGTGCTTCATTTATTTCTGAATCATAAAACGGTCGAATGGCATCAAATTTCTGCATTATCAATATTTATTTAAAGTGGGCAAAAGAACAAAAAAAATATTAAACAATTGTTAGTTCTCGGTTAAATCCCAAAAATGTCTTTTGAATTTTGGGTCGTAATTGCTGCAATTTCTTCTTCAGATCTAGTATAAATATAAGATAATTTTGTTAAAATATTTACTAAATAACTACTTTCATTTCGTTTTCCGCGATACGGAATTGGAGCTAGATATGGAGAATCAGTCTCCAAAACAATATGCTTTAAATCGATTTGATTTAAGAATTGGTCAATTTTTCCATTTTTAAAAGTGACAACTCCGCCAATTCCCAACTTCATATTATACGAAATTGCCTGAAGTGCTTGTTCGTAGGTTCCGCTAAAACAGTGAAAAATCCCAAACAAATCTTCTGCTTTTACCTCTTCCAAAATTTCAAAAATTTCATCAAAAGCCTCACGACAATGAATTACGATTGGCAATTTATATTGTTTGGCCAATTGAATTTGCCTCCTAAATGCGATTTGCTGTTCTTTTAAATGGGTTTTATCCCAGTACAAATCGATTCCGATTTCACCAACGGCGTAGAATTTTCTTTTTGACAGTTCGGTCTCAACATGATTTAATTCGTGTTCGTAATCATCTTTCACGTAAGTGGGATGCAAACCCATCATTAAAAACACATTGTCTGGGTAATTTTGCTCTAAATCGTACATTGATTGTGTTGCAGCAGCATCGATTGCAGGAATAAAAAAGCGTGTTACTCCGGCGTCAATTGCTCTTTGAATCATTTCGTCGCGATCCTGATCAAATTCTTCAGAATATAAATGGGTATGGGTATCGGTAATTATTGGTGTTGAATTCAATTGTCTACATTTTTAAAGGTTCAAAATTACGACAATATTAAAGACTTTCCAATTGGATTGATGGAACGCGAATTTCGCGGATTCGCTCCTTAAAAGCGTGGATTTAGACGCAGATTATTTTCGTTTTTATCAGAATGACGGCATTAGAAATCACTTTTGAATACTTCGACTTCCGTCAGTCTGACAACATGTCCAAATAATGGTATCTAAACTATTTCCCGGTTTCAATAAAGGCCAAAGCGCGATCTAAAACTTCATCCTTCCCTTCCTTGATTCCTTTTATGGTAGGTTTTACTTCTATGTTCGGAACAATTCCTATTCTTTGAGTTTCGCGTTTGTCCGGGTAAAAAACGCCTAAGCCGGTAAATCGCGAATAAAAAGCTTTTATAGAATCGAAATCACTCACATTTCCATCCGCTCCGGCAGTCTGACTTCCAATAATGGTTGTGTTTGGAGCTGTCTGAAAACACATTGCAGTCCATTCTGATTGGCTTATTGACTCTTCATTAAGCAAAACAATCACTTTACCTTTGTAATTATCTTTATTGTTTTCAATTCCAGATCTGGTTCCTTTGTCCCATTTGTATTTTCCCGGATAAGTATAATCTGGTCGTATGTAAATGGCAAATTCTTTTTCTTCAGTATTTAAAAAGTTGGATATTTCTCTAAAAGTTCCATTTGGGTAATTTCTCATGTCAAAAACAATTGCTTTTGTAGATTTCAGATTTTCGATCATAGCCGGAATATGTCTGTCTTTTATTTCTCCCATATTAACGTAGCCAATATTATTGTCTAAAAGCTTAAACTTTTCCTTCTTTTTCAGTCCCCCTTTTTTAAATTCATTTCTGTGAGAATCATGATAATCATACCACCTGATTGTTTTTGAGGTGTATGCATCGTTTTCTAAAAACTCTAATGTGATAGAATCCGTAAATCCTGATCCGATACGCTTAATTACATTTTTTAAATAATAGGCTTCGTTTGAGGCACTAACTAAAACTCTGTTTTCCAAAAGAATTTCTGCTATGGTTTTATTGTCGACTTTTGTAATGACATCACCTATTTTAATGCCATCTGCTTCGGCAAGACTGTCTGCCAGAATTTCGGTAACAACAATTTTATTATCAATAATTTTAGAATTAAAAGGCAGGTAATGTTTCTCTTTATCCGGAGTAAGATCTTTTTTACCATATTTAAAAAATGTACAGTGGCTGTCATTAATCTTTACTGTTGTTTTTTCCATTGCATCAAAAAACTCTTCTTCGTTTTTCGATGCAGCAATTGCCGGCAACATTTCTTTTAAGGTTTTATCCCATTTTTGATCCATTACATATTTATACGGAAAAAAATATTCGATTAAATTCCAATAGGTAAAAAAGCCTAAAAGTCTAGGATTTCGTTCATTAAAGTTACGATTGTCAAAATTTTCATTCTTTGCAAAAACGTTTTGAGCTCCATAGCCTCCTGCATAATATTGTTCTCCCTGAAATCTGTTTTCTTCAATAAATTTTAATTTTTTAGAAAGCTTTTTTGAAAAAAACTTATTATTAAACCAGCTTAAATCAAAGTTTTTGTCAAAATATTGTACATCCTTTGGCGGTGCAATTGGCGCTATTTCTTCTACTGTTCCAAGGTTATCAATCCAACTTTCAAGAATTAATGAAAATTCTGCTTTTGTCTGTGCTTTATCTATTTTAGGTAAAATATCTAAAAGCTGATTATCCCAATTAAATGCTCCGCTAGCTATTTTTGGATGGTAATATTTAAGGAAACCCCAAACTTTGCAGGTTGCGGCAAGTTTTTCGGTTTCGGAAATTTTGGTCTGGCCAAAAGTAATTTGCGAAAAAACTAAAAGAAAAAAGAGGATAATTTTTTTCATTTAATAAAGATTAAAATTGGTAAATTGATTTGGTTGTTTTTATAAAAATCGAATTTAGAGCTAAAAATCCAAACTCGATTACGGGTTTACGTAAAGCCACTTTCAAGGTTGCTTTTTATGGCGTTATAAAACGAAAAGGTTCTAGCAACTCTTTATTCTAATTCCCTCAATAAGATTTGAACCTCAACATAATCTTCAAAATCCTCGGGAATTGAGAGCAGGATTTTTTTGCAGGCTTGAAAATTCCTTTGTTTCAATCTAATCAAAGCCAAATTCCACGTTGCTTTATCTTTATAGGCAGAAGTTGTTGTTTTTATTTCGCTAAAAACATTTTGGGCTTTTTTAATCTGATTATCTTGTAATAATGAAACTCCATAAAAATATTCAATTTCCGGTTTCTTTTTTTTCTTTAAAATAGTTTCAAAAAGAAAAACTGCCTTTTTATATTCTTTAGAATTGAAAGCTGTTTCTGCTTGCTTCAATGTTGCATTTACATCGTCTTCTTCTGTAAAATATGCTGATTCCGGATGATTGAAATCTTCAAAAGAAGGACGCTGATTATAATTATAAAAAAACAATCCAACTAAAATCATTAACACTGCCGCCGCGCTGTAATGCCAAGGTTGTAGGGCTATTACTTTTGGTTTATAGAAATGTTTGTCTGAAACTTTTATTAGATTTTCCCTGAAAACTTCTCTTTCTTTTTCATTTCCAAATTTAGTTTCCAACTGAAGATGTACAGTTTTAAACGTTTGAAATGCAGCCGCAAATTCTGGATCTGTTTTCAATTGATTTTCAAAATTATTTTTCTCTTCAGCAGCCATTCCGCCCTGAAGATAATGATCAAATATTATGTAACGTTGTTCGTTCATGGCTAATTATTTGTCAGCGATTTAAATTGATTCTGTTTCTGAATCCATTCTGTTAACTGGCCAATACACAGCAATATTTTCTTTTGAACATCACCCTGTGTTACATTGACTTTTTTAGCGACTTCTTCCATCTTTTTAACTGTAAAACTGAGTTTTTATAACTCCTGACATTTGTCGTCTAATTTTAAAAACGTGGTGTCAAAAAGCTGTTGCTTTTCATCAAATTGTTCGGTTTTTTGTACCAATTTCAGTCCGGCTTCATTTATAGATCCAACATCTTCATGAATTGTTACGGCTTTACTGGATATTTTTTTCAATTTGGTGAGCCATTTTCTTTTACATAACAAGAAAAAATAGGCATCGAAGGGGCAAGTCAATTTTAAGGTTTTGGCTTTTGCCTGATTAAAAAGTAAAATCATAATTTCCTGAACCACCTCTTGTGCATGATCCTGATCGCCGGAATTGTTCTTTATATAAAAGACAACCTTAGGAACGAACTTTTTATAAATCTCCTGAATAACTGCCAAATTATTAGCCGAAAGTCTTTCAATATATTTTTGATCCGGATGAATTTTGATTTTGCCCATAAAAACAGCTTTATTTAGCTAATGTAAAAAATAATCTCAAAATAAATTCTAAAAAATGAGATAACAATTACAAAATCAGGATAATACAAAAAACAAACGCTTTCATAACGATTAAAAACAAAAAATGAAAACCTATCATTATGCTAAGAAATCACTTTATTATTAAAGTCTTTTTGTACTATTTCTGTAAAAGAAAAACCAATAATTATATCTTTACATGATTAGTTTATTGATTGTAATTGGCTTATTTTTGATTTTCAATCATTACCGAAAATGGAAAATCTTCACGCAGTTCTCAAAAAAGAGAAATACAAAAAAATAAAATTTAAAGTCACCAAAACACAGCATCTTTTAATAAAAGCAAAAATAAACGGTACTTCTGGAAATTTTATTTTAGACACTGGTGCGTCTAATACCTGCATTGGTTTTGAAAGCATGGACCGTTTTGAAATCACTTCAAAAAAATCAAAAACAAAAGCTTCCGGAGCAGGTGGAACAGGAATGAAAACAGAAGTTTCGGCTCACAATAATTTACAAATCGGGAGTTGGAAAAACGGTGATTTTGGTTTGGTAATTTTTGATCTTTCTCATGTAAATGAAGCTTTGGAAGCCTACAAAGCAAAACCTGTTCACGGTATCATTGGTGCTGATGTTTTACTTGAAGGTAAGGCGATTATTGATTATTTTAATCATTATTTGTATTTGAAATAAAATTCCAATTTTGGAAAGTTTCTTTGGAATTTGGAGTTTTATTTACTAGAGTTTACTGTGTGTTTTTGTATATATTTGTTAAAACAAATTAACAAACCTTTCCATATGAAAAGAACTCTACTTTTTTTTCTTTTACTATTTACCACTATTTTTTATGCTCAGGTTAGCAATATTGAGCATTGCTCAGGGAAAACTGCATTTAATCTAAAAGAACGTGAACCACTTTTGCTTGGAAATTTAAATCCGGCAGAAACTACAGTTAGCTATCATTTAAGTCTTGCTAGTGCGACTAATAATGTAAATCCAGTGTCTGATCCTACCTATTATGTTGTTTACTCTACTTCGACAACAATTTATGCGAGAATTAACAATAATGGAAATATTACCATTAATTATTTTAATCTTATTATACACCCCGACTTTTATGTATCTCCATCGTTGAAACCAATTGCGTGTAATGGTCGTACTGCGGAGTTAACCCTTAAACCTTCGGGCGGAAGCGGTTCTTACAAATACTCTATGAACGGGAGTGAATTTGGCAGTAATAATGTTTTTTTGGGTCTGCTTCCGGGAATTAAGGATATTAAGGTAATTGACAATGTTACGGGCTGTATGGCAACGCTAACTTACAAAATTACAGAACCGGCTGTTATTACAGCTAGTGCGGCTGTAAATAAAAATACTATTACGGTCACCGCTGTCGGAGGAACACCGCCTTACCAATATTCTATAGATGGTGATTATTATAAATCCAGTAATGTTTTTACGAATGTAAATCCGGGAAACTACACTATTATAGTAATCGACGCCCCAGCATGCAGAACTGTTGTACCGGTTACTATACAACCTCCTTTAAGTTCGACTGCTACTATAACAAAACAAATGGATTGTTTAGGTACTGGTACTGCTTCAATCATGGTTAATGGTGTGGGAGGACAAACTCCCTATACATATTCTTTAAATGGCGGGTCTTATCAAACCAGTAATATTTACGATGGCTTAGTTGCTGGTACGTATACTGCAACTGTAAAAGATGCTCAAAATACGATTTCAAATATGTCTTCAATTACAATACAGCCTGTTTCACCTATTGTAATTACGTCGTATAACACAAGAGTAAGCTGCAACGGATCTAGTGATGGGGTAACAGAAATAAGAGCAAGTGGAGGTGTAGCTCCGTATTATTATTCTATAAATAATGGTCCTTTTATAACCAGCAACCTTATTGAGAATTTATCTGCTTCAACATATAACGTAACTGTAAAAGATGCCACAGGTTGTTTATCTACATCTTCTTTCACAATATCGCAGCCGGAGCCTCTTGCAATTACTGAAAACATTGTAAAATCAGGTATAAATAATGACGGATCAATTACTGTTATTGCTTCGGGGGGAAGTAATTCTTATATTTATTCTCTTAAGGATGATATTGGAAATGTTATCAGACCTCAACAAGTTTCTAATGTTTTTTCCGGTCTTCCGGTAGGATCCTATCAGATGGAGGTTGTAGACTTTCGTGGGTGTTTTTTATCAAAAAGTGTTGCTATTGCCGCAGTATCAACACTTGCAGCTAATGTAACTGTTGGTAATATAACATGCAGTAGTACAAAAGGTTTAATTACTATTGCTGCAACGGGAGGGGTTGCTCCGTATCAATATTCGATAAATAATGGCGCTAATTATTCTTTGTCAAATGTATTTAATAATTTAGCTATTAGCAGTTATACTATTAAAGTTAAAGATGCCGAAAATACTGTTATCACGACTACTGCAGCCGTTACGCAGACAACTTTACTAACGGTTTCGGCCAGAACAGAGGTTGCTTCTATAGCTTGTAATGGAGATAAAACCGGTTTTATTACAGCTACAGCAACTGGCGGTTTACAGCCTTATACATACTCTATTGATGGTACGAAATTTCAATCATCAAGAACTTTTTTAAATCTGGGAGCACGAGTGTATAATGTTACGGTAAAAGATGCAAATGAATGTTTGGCTGTGACTTCGATTTCGGTTACAGAGCGACCTCGCTTATATGCTACTGCAAAAATTGTTAATGACCAAAATATAGTCATTACTCCAACCGGCGGAACTACTTTATATACATTTTACCTTGAAAATACTACGACAGGAACTGAATTTGGTCCCGAAACAACTGGTACATTTACTAAGCTGCCTATTGGAATTTATACTGTTAAAGTTCTCGATTCTAATGGTTGTGAATATGATATACCGGGAGTAAATATAAAAGCTCCGTCATCAAATGCATTATCTGTGGTTTTGGTTGTAACTCAGGCAGGATGTACATTCAACGGAAGAATAAATGTAGATGCAATGGGAGGTAAACCGCCTTATGAATATTCGATAGATAACGGTCTAAATTATACTTCATCAAATGTTTTTGCTAGTCTTTTCCCAAATACTTATACCATTAAAGTTCGTGATGCTGAACTTAATACGACCACGAATTCAGCAACAATATCTCCTGCATATGCTCCTTCAGTTGATGCAGTCATAACTAATGTAAGTTGTAAGGGAAATAGTAACGGTTCGATTAAAGTCATTGCTAATGGCGGCGCTGGTCCTTACCAATTTTCGTTAAACGGAGGAACTTATTACTATGATACGCCTACGTTTAACAATTTAGTAGCCGGCACTTATACTATAAGTGTAATGGATAATAATATTTGTGAAAGTAAACTAACAGTAGTAGTAACAGAACCTGAAATTTTAGCCGCTACTGCTACACCCGGCGCTAATCAGGGAATTGTTGCTAATATAACCGGGGGAACGGCTCCGTATTCTTATACTTTAGAGAATGAAAACGGAACAATAGCAGTTCCGGTGCAAAGCAATAATACATTTACAAATTTACCAATCGGTCTTTATAAATTAAAAATCATAGATGCTAAAGCTTGCAGCACATCAGTATCTAATATAAATGTTATATCCTCAACACCATTCTCTGCTACCGCAAATGCAACTAATGTAACTTGTAGCGGTTCTGGAACAGTAACTTTTAATGCAATGGGAGGTATTGCGCCTTATCAATATTCAGTTGATAATGGAGCCAGTTATTCTCTATCCGGCGTATTTACTAATTTAGCTTCCGGAACTTATTCTTTAAAAGCTAAAGATGCGCTAAATACTGTAATCAATCTTACAGTAGATATTGCCAGGACAACGTCTTTAAAAGTTTCAGCTGAAATTTTAACTCCTATCAATTGTAATGGAGATAATAGTGGTTTTCTCTATTGTACAGCAACAGGCGGTTCAGGTTTATATCAGTATTCTATTGATGGGAACAATTTTCAGTTTAGCAGCTATTTTTCTAGCCTTAATGCTGGTACTTATAGAATTACTGTAAAAGATGCCAGTGGATGTTTAGCTGTGTCATCACCAATTATATTTTCACAGCCACCTGTTTTAGCTGCTACTGCAGTTGTTAATAAACAGAATATCTTTATTACGTCTACGGGCGGAAGTACAAATTATGCTTATTACCTTGAAAATAATGTTACAGGAATTAAATTAGGACCTTTACAGAATGGTAAATTTACGGCATTGGCTGCCGGAACTTATACTGCAATAGCTTACGATTCTAGCGGCTGTACTTTTAGTATATCAGGATTAAAAATTGAACCTGTATCAACAGCATTAGCTGTAGTTGCAGTTGCAACTGATATTGCTTGTAGTGATAATAATATTGGAAGAGTAGAAATATCAGCCACGGGAGGCGTACCGCCTTATCAATATTCACTAAATAATGGCGATACTTATTCGTCATCAAATCTTTTTGTTGGCTTGCCTGCTTATACTTATCCTGTAACAGTTCGAGATGCTGATCTTAATATCGTTAATGATGTAGTTACTGTAAAAAATATATCATCTGTTATTAGTGCCACTGCCGTTGTTACTAATGTAAGTTGCAATGGTAACCAGGATGGCTTTATTACATTAATGCCAACAGGAGGATATGCTCCTTACAATTATACAATAAATGGTGAGATGCATGGTGGGTTAAATACATTTTACGACTTAGCTGCGGGGATTTATCCTATTATAGTACGCGATAAGTATGGTTGTCAATTTACGTTAACTGTTGAGGTAAAAGAGCCATCACCTATAAATATATCTACAAAAATTGGTACTGATCAAAGTTTAATCGCTTACGTTGTGGGAGGTACTGCGCCATATTCGTATTCGCTAACAGACAAAAATGGAGTAACATCGCCAGCTCAAACCAGCAATACCTTTAATAATATACCGGTAGGTGTTTATACTTTGAAAATTATAGATGCAAATGGATGTGGTATATCATTTAGTGGTGTAAAAATTCTTGCAGCAGAACCACTTTCTGCCGTAGTAAGTATAAATCAGACCAATTGTGATAATTCTACGGGAAAAATAGCCATAACTGCAAGAGGAGGTTCCGGAGAATATCAATACTCTATAGACAACGGAATTCATTATTCGAATGCAAATATTTTTGCTAATTTACAACCTGGCTCGTACAATATTAGTGTTAAGGATTCTAAAAATACCTTGTATACTGCGATAGCAATAATCACTGCAATAAATCCATTAGATTTTAATGCAACGGTTACTTCTTTACCATCTTGCACAGATAACGGAGTAATAACCTGTACTGCAACTGGCGGTAAGTCACCGTATTTTTACTCATTAAATGGAGGTGCATATTCGTCTACACCTGCTTTTAATGTATATGGTGGTGTTTATACTTTAACCGTAAAAGACAGTAATGGATGTGTTGAATCTTTGTCAATTACAGTAGATTTACCAATGCAACTGGTTGCCAATTTCATTATAGAAAATCAAACGCTAACAATTAATACAATTGGAGGTTCAGGTGAAATCGTGTATGCACTTTCACCTAATTTAGATAAATTTTCATCACAAAACGTTTTTAGTGATTTAGTTCCGGGAAATTACACAGCTATTGTTCGCGATGCAAATGGATGTTTTCTAGTTTATAATCTAATAATTGATCCTGCTGCTCCTCTTATAAATGGAGAAAACAAAGTTACGGTCGAATTTAAATCCGGACAAACTTTAGGTGATCTTGTTGTTGAAGGTCAAAATATAAAATGGTACAGTGCTGCAAATAACGTTGTCAAAAAGACCAGTAAATCGACTGAAACAATTTTACCGCTTTCGACTTTATTAGTTGACGGAACAACGTATTATGCATCACAAACTATTAATGGAATAGAAAGTACAAAGCGTTTGGCTGTTACGGCAAAATTAAATGGTTCGCTTGCTACGCCAGATTTCACTTTACCTGAATTTAGTTATTATCCAAATCCTGTTCATCATACTTTAAATATTAGTAATAATTCGAATATTGATGAAATTGAAATCTTTTCTGTAACAGGAAAATCTGTTTTAATCAAGAAAATAAATAATGATCATTCTGAAATTGATTTGTCGAATGTTGCGTCTGGAGTTTATTTCTTAAAAGTAAAAGCTGATGGACAGACAAAAACAATTAAGATTTTGAAGAAATAACTTTATTGAAATTCCAATATCGGAAACTCTATGCAAATAAAAAATCCCAAACTCCTTTCGGAATTTGGGATTTTTTCATTCTAAAATTAAATCAAAACTAATGCGTATGTTTTGGATTAAAACCGTCTTCGCTTAATTCGATATGCTCATAATCAGCAACCATTTCTGCTTCGTAATCGATTTTTTCTCCTTTAGATAATCTTCTGATAATTCCTTCCATAATTTGGTAGATTACAGGAACAACAATCAAGGTTAGGAATAAAGAAGAGATCAATCCTCCGATAATTACCCAGGCCAAACCATTTTTCCACTCAGCTCCTGCTCCAGATGCTAATGCAATTGGGAACATACCGAATACCATCGCAATTGTCGTCATCAAAATCGGACGTAAACGAGCGTGATTCGCCTGAATTAATGCCGTTCTGATAGATTCTCCTGCTGCTCTTCGCTGATTGGTGTAATCGACAAGCATGATCGCATTCTTACACACCAGACCAATTAACATGATAATACCTAAAATGGTAAAGATGTTTAATGAGTTGTTTGTTAATGCTAATGCTAATAATGCACCAATAAATGATAACGGAATAGCAAACAATACAACAAACGGGTGAACGAAACTATCATACAAACTCACCATTACAAGGTAAACCAAAATAATAGCAGCTAATAAAGCGATTCCTAAAGTACCAAACCCTTCAGATTGGTTCTCCTGATCTCCACCCCAAATGTAATTTACACCAGCTGGTTTTTTCAGTTTATCCAGTTTTTCCTGCCATATTCCCACAATTGTTCCTGATGGTACTCCCACGTTTTGTCCTTTTACAGTTACAGAAGCAGATTTATCTCTTCGCTCTAACTGGCTAGGTCCTGAACCTTCTGTAATATCAGCAAATTGAGACAATTTAATTTGTTGTCCTGCTGAGTTAATGAAGATCAAATTACTTACGTCAGTAATACTTTTTCTGTCAAATGCATTATATCGAATGTTGATATCGTACTCATATTCGCCAGCTCTGTACTTACCGTCTGTATTTCCGCTAAAAGCAGTTTGCATCGTTAAACCAACAGTTTGAAGTGTTAATCCTAAAGCGGCCATTTTATCACGGTCCACTTTTACGTTAACTTCAGGGTTTCCGTCTTCAACAGTTAATTTAATCTCTGTAGTACCAGGAATAGTACGTAATTGCGCTTCAGCTTGTTTTGCAAATGCCATTGCTGCTTCTGTCGAAGGACCGGTTACGATCAATCCTAAAGTAGCATCTTCTGCAGTTCCCAAAATACCAACCGGAACCGTTTTTACTTTTGCTCCAACTAATACTTTTTCTAATTTACGTTTGATTTTTGCAGCATAAACTGATGCATCATCTGTACGATCTTTTTGTTCGATCATTTTTACGTCAATCTCAGCTTTGTAAGCTGTAGCCTGCGATGCTCCAAAACCTTCAGAGGTTTGTCCTACCGTCGTAATTTGACTGTGAACATATTCCTGAGATTTCAAATAAGCTTCTGCTTTTTGTGTCATGAAGTTCGTTTGTTCTAACGAAGCATCTTTTGGCATTTCAATCTGAACTAAAAATTCTCCACTATCAGAAGAAGCGAAAAATTCTCCTCCAATAAATCCTCCTAATCCGAAAATTGATCCGAAGAACAATAACAGAACCACTAAAACAGTTTTAATATAATGATCCAAACACCAAGTTAACAACTCAGAAATCCAGTTTGTAAAACGTGTTAAATAGCTTTCGAAACCAAGAATGATTCTTCCAAATAAATTCTTTCCTTCGATGTGCTCTAATTTCCCGAAACGAGATGATAACCAAGGAATAATTGTAAATGAGGCTAAAAGCGAAAGTAATGTAGAAATAATTACAGTAACACAAAATTGTGTAATGATATTAGATACTAAACCAGAACTCATTGCGATTGGCAAGAACACTACCACAATTACCAATGTGATCGAAGTTACTGTTCCTCCAATTTCTGCAGTTCCATCATAAGAGGCCCGAATTCGGCTTTTACCCATTTCCATATGTCGATAAATATTCTCGAGGACCACAATCGCGTCATCGACCAGAATACCAACCACCAGAGATAATCCTAATAAACTCATCAGGTTCAAAGTATATCCCATTAAATAAATACCAATAAATGTAGCAATCAACGATGCCGGAATAGAAACCATTACGATCAATGAGTTTCTAATACTATGTAAGAAGAACAACATTACAAGTGCTACCAGAACTACCGCAATTAATAAATCGTGAACTACAGAATCTGCAGCTTCAAGAGTAAAGATTGTACTATCTTTTGCTACTTCCAGTTTTAAGTTATTTCCCTTATAATCATTTTCGAGAATGGCAATAGTTTTTAATAATTGCTCACTTACTGCCACTGCATTTGCATCAGATTGTTTTACGATTTGTAAAACAATTGCACTTTTTTGATCTACACGTGATATTTTTTCAGCTATTTTTTGTGTATCCTGAACATCTGCAATATCACCTAAACGAACCTGGATTCCGTTTTGAGAAGAAACCACTAAGTTTCTTAATTCCTGAACACTTTTATATTTACCCGCTAAACGAATTAATATTTTTTGATTACGGGTCTGTATATTTCCTGTTGGGAAATCTAAATTCGAAGTCAATATATTTTGTTGTACCTGCGGAACAGATAATCCGTAACCCTGCATTTTTACAGCATCAAGATTTACCTGAATTTCACGCTCTGAACCACCAATAATGTTTACCTGGGCAACACCTTGTACACGAGATAAAATAGGAGCAATTTTTTTGTCAATTAAGTCATAAAATGCTGCTTCATCCATTTTACCGTTAGCACCCAATGTCATGATTGGTAAATCACTTAGCGAGAATTTCGTCAGCGACGGCGTTTCGGCATCATCGGGCAAATCACTAATAATTGCGTTTATTTTTCGCTGTGCATCATTCAAAGAAAAATCAACTTTTGCATTTGATGTCAGTGTAATCGAAACGATGGATAAACTTTCGTACGATTTCGAGTCAATTTTCTTTACATTTTCTAATGATGCAATCGCGTCTTCAATTTTCTTGGTTACCGTGTTCTCTACCTCACTTGGAGAAGCTCCTGGATAAATTGTAGAAATTGTAATAACGTTTTGTTCAAATTTCGGGATCAGCTCATAGCCTAACTGGCTGTAGCTGAACAATCCACCAAGTGTTAGAATTGTAAACAATACAATTACTAACGACGGACGTTTTATGGATATTTCGGCTAATTTCATATATTCTTTTGAATTTATTAAGTACTTAGTTTTTAGTCCTTAGTCTTAAAAGATTAGTTTGACTAATTCTTAGGACTGTGTACTTTGTACTAATCACTAATTTCTTTATTTAATAATTTCTACTGTATTACCGTCTTGTAAGTTAATTTGACCTGTAGTAATTACACTTTCACCGTCAGACAATCCATTGATGATTTCTACCTTATCTCCTAAAATTCTTCCAGCCGTAACTTTTCTTAATTTTGCGATTCCGTTTTCGACTACAAATATTTCATTGCTGCTCACACTTCCTACAAATGCATTTCTAGGTACAACCATAAGATTTTGTTTTTGTTGGTTGGATGAAAAGTTTGCAGTTCCGTACATACCTGCTTTCAGGTCGTTATTTGCATTGTTTGCAATTTCAATTTCAACAGGAAAATTCAAAGACTCATCAGCTTTTGAAGCGATGAAAGTAATTTTTCCAGAAAAAGTTTTATCAGGATAAACACTTGCCGTTACGATAATCTGGTTTCCTAATTTTAAACTTGCCACCTGAGTTTCGTTTACAGTAACAACTAACTTAAGTTTAGACACATTTACAATGTCAAACAAAGCTGTTGCTGGCATTCCTGCTAAAATAGATCCCGGCTCAATATATTTTTTATTGATAAATCCGCTTATTGGTGCTTTTACTCTTGTATCTCCAACATTAATGTTAGCTTGTTTCAAGCTGGATTCAGCATTTGTTAAAGCTAATTTAGCCTGATCTAATTGCTGTTTAGTAACACCACCGGTTTTAAAAGCATTCTCATATCTGCTGTAATCAGATTTTGCATTTTGAAAAACGGCTTGCGCTTGTTGTGCACTTACATTGATTACATCTCCTCTAACTGTCAATAAAGTTTGACCTACTTTTACGTAATCACCTTCTTTAGCTAAAACGCTGATTACTTTTCCTGATTTTTCTGCAGAGAAAGTTAATTCCTGAATGGGCTGAAAGTTTCCGTTTGCCACAAAGTCTAAAGATATTTCTTCCGTTTTTACCGGAGAAACTTTTACAGAAACGGCAGCATTTTTCTCTGCCACAATATCAGTTTTAGCCTTATTTTCTTTCTTATTATTATTTAAGACATATACAATCACACCTAAGGCTGCGATTATGATTACGATAGTTATAGTTATTTTCTTCATTGCATTTAGTTATTTAATAAGAGTTTTTAGTTCGCCTTTTGATTTGATTAGTGCTACTTCGGCAATTTTATAATTTAAAACTGCTCTGGTATAATTATTTTGAGCCTCAAGTGATGCATTTTCAGCATCTAGTAAATCTGTTAAAGATGCTAATCCCTGAAGGTAATTGTTTTTTGTATCGCTTAAGATTTCACTCGCTAATCGCATATTTTCTTTTTGATTTTCGATTGTTACCAGGTTATTTTCGATTTGCGCCATTGCATTTCTGTAATCTAAATCAAGAGAAAGTTTTGTGTCTTTGATATCTTCCTGTAAAGATCTAATATCTACATCTGCTTGTCTTACTCTGGCACGGGTTCCAAAACCTGTAAAAATTGGCACTCTTAAATTCAAACCAATTCCTGAGAAATCAGACCAATATACCCCTGAAGATGGTTTAGCAAACCAGGGAAATTCAGGACCCTGCCCAATGTAATTGTAACTGGCAGACAAAGAAAGTGTTGGGTAGTATTCTGCCTGAACTGCTTTCTTTTGAAAAATCAACAACTCTTCCTGTTTTTTCAAAAGCAAATATTCTGTTCTGTTTTCAATATTTGGTAATTCTGTTAAAGCAGCCGGAACAACTTCAAATTCTTCTTTCGGAATCTCGATTTGAGTTTCTATAGGCATTCCCATATAAAACTTCAAAGAATTTTCTTGTAATTGAATTTGGTTGATAATCTGCTGACGTTCTGTACTAATGTTAGACATTTTTACAACAATACGATCCAGGTCAATTCTTTTAGCCAATCCGTTATCAAATTGCCCCTGAACGATATCACGAACTTTAGTTGTATTAACATAATTACTATCTAATAATGTTAATCTTTCTTTTTGAACGTAAACAGAATAATAATTGTTTGCAACTCTTTCGATTACCTGCTCTTCTGTTAACTGATCGTTGATTTGATAAAATTCACGAGTAGATCTTGCCGCTTTTAATCCTGTAAAAACAGCCTGATCAAAAATTGCCTGTGTTAAAGAAACTCCTGCAGTTGATGTCCATTTTTGACCAAACGCTGCCTGAATTGTAGTTCCCGGTGCACCAAATCCCGCACCATCAATAACTGTTGTCTGTATTATCGGGTTGTAAGTTAAATTTCCATTTGCAGAAATTTGAGGCAAAGCTCTTGAACGTACTTCCTGAATTTGATACTCACTGTTTTCAACCTGTAGTTTAGATTTTTTAGCATCCGACTTGTTTTGAAGCGCATACGTAAGAGCATCTCTTAGGGTTAAAGTTTGGACTTGTGCATTGGCAGTCAAGCCAATAGCACACAAAAATATAAGAATTATTCGTTTCATAGATTGATGATTAAGTAATAATTTTTTTAAGTTGTTTTTCTAATTCTAGTATTCCATCTGGTGTTGCCATTGCTCTGGTATGATATTCCAAAGCTTCTAATTCTATTTCCTGAGCCTCTCGTTCAGAAATTGTATTTTCATTAATGTGAAAAATTAAAGTGTAATAAAATTTCACATACACCTCAATGTTTATATCCGGGCGATAAAGCTTCTCGTCAATTCCTTTTTTAATATTTTCTCTAAAATACTGCGTACATTGTTCTATTTCGTGAGACAATACATTTTGATATATTTCCGGGTAATGTTTCTTTAACTGATAAATTGGCGAAGTATCCATATTGTTTTTAAACATGTCTCTGAACATCTCTCTAATCTCAAAATTTTCCTGAATCGCATTGTAGTTTTTAGCCACAATAGAGTCAATTATTTCATGTACTTGTCTGTGAACCATTGAAGTACTTTCTTCAATTAAAACCTCTTTGTTACAGAAATATTTGTAAATCGTTTTTTTTGAAATACACATTTCACCCGCAATATCATCCATCGTTACACTTTTAAAGCCTAACTTTAAAAATAAATCGCTTGCTTTTGCTATGATTTTTTCTTTCATTTTAATTTCTCAATTGCTCTACAAATATAATTCGGAAACTTTTTTAAAAAAAATAGTTTCCGGTATTTTGTAATAATTTTACACTAATTTATTCATTCGATGCTAATTATATGCTAAATTCAAGATTTGCGATCAGCTTGATGTCTTTTCCAAGTGCCAATCCACCGTTATGATTGTATGAATTATAATCTAAACCAAAATCCTGACGTTTGATATCACCCTTAATTTCAAAAGCAACTTTTCGCTCTCCGTTATAAGAATTTATTCCAATGAACTCGGCATCAAGTTCTACAACTTTAGTTACATCCTTTATTGTTAAATCGCCTTTAAAGAAATTGATGTTATTGTTTACCTTTTGAAAAGAGGTCGATTTAAAACTAATAATAGGGTGCTCGTTAACATTGAATAAATCATTCAATTGTAAATGAGTATCAATTTGTTGAAAACTATCGGCCTTATTATTTATATCTAAAGAAAATTCAACCGAAGCATCTTCAACTTCGTTGTCTTCAATATTTACATAACCATCAAATTTGTTTGTAGTTCCTCCCAAATAAGCAATTATCGAATGTCTCATTTTAATTAAAACATCTGATTGGCTAGAATTTATGGTCCATGTTGTTTTCATAAGTATCTGATTTAATGAGTTTGTAAAAATTACTCAAATTTCCATGGAAACTTTTTCAGTGTTACGAGTTTCCATTTAAAAATGCAAATATAAACAGGAAACTCTAAACACCAAGAAAGTTTCCGTGTTTTTTTTAAAATAATTTTAAGAAATTAAAAATGAAGACTTTAAAAGTCTTTTTTTTTCCGA
>Ga0247806_10000259_pt1 | contig 36506 bp, 30 predicted proteins | sample UWRJL059202B1_FD_179935 | JGI IMG/M metagenome (GOLD analysis project Ga0247806, IMG submission 179935) | Plant litter microbial communities from Arlington Agricultural Research Station in Wisconsin, United States - UWRJ-L059-202B-1 | ecosystem: Environmental > Terrestrial > Plant litter >... | reverse complement strand
CCGCCTCGTCGGCGAACTCCATCGAGAAACCAAAGGCGTAATCGGTCTTGGGACTGACCTGGCGCAGCTGCTCGAACTTTTCGACGCCCGGGATCGTCGCCAGAATGCGGGCGTCAGCGAGAAATGCAGCTTCGTCTGCCGACCCGGCAGCGTGCTTGAGCGTGAAGACCACCGTGTGCCGGATCATAGATCGCTGCCCAGGGCTTCGGTCGCCGCGATAGCCGCCATATTGACAATGCCGCGGCTGGTCACCGAGGGCGCCAGAATATGCGCCGGAGCCCTGGGGCCCATCAGGATCGGCCCGACCGATAGCGCATTGTTCATTTCCTTGAGCAGCGTCATCGACAGATTGGCCGCATCGAGATTTGGGAAAATCAGCAGATTGGCTTCCCCGCTCAAAATGGTGTCGGGGATGTAACGCTCGCGCAGCTCCTGGTTCAGCGCCAGATCGCCCTGCATCTCACCCTCGACGATAAGGTCGGGCGCCAACACCTTTAGCTTGTTGTAGACTTCGCGCATCTTGAAGGCGCTGTCGCCATCGCGCGACCCAAAGTTCGAGTAGCTGAGAAGCGCCACCCGCGCCTCGATATTGAAGCGCTTGAGATGATTGCGCGCCTGCAGCGTGATGCCGACGATCTCGTCAGGCGTCGGATCCTGGTTGACATAGGTGTCGGCCAGGAAAAACGCGCCACGCGGCATGATCAGCAGCGACAGGGCCGAGACATCGGCAACGCCGTCCTGCAGCCCGATGATCGAGCGGATATCGCGGACGTGCTTGATGAACCGCCCCTGCAGACCGCAGATCAGTGCATCCGCCTCGCCGCGCTTCACAGCAAGCCCGCCGATCACGGTCGTATTGGTGCGAACCACCTGCCGCGCTGTATCCGGGGTCACGCCGCTGCGCCCAACCAGCGAATGGAACAGCGTGACGTAATCGCGGTACCGCGGATCGTCATCGGGATTGATGATCTCGAAGTCGGTGCCGGGCCGCAGGTTCAAGCCGAACCGCTCGATACGCGCCTCGATGACCGAGGGCCGCCCGATCAGGATCGGCCGCGCAATGCGCTCCTCGAGCAGCACCTGCGTAGCCCGCAGCACGCGCTCGTCTTCGCCATCGGCAAAGGCAATCCGCTTGCCCTGCCCCTGTGCCCGGTCGATGATCGGCTTCATCACGAGGCCGGAGCGGAACACGAAGCGGTTCAGACCGTCCATATAGGCCGGCCAGTCGGTGATCGGGTTCTTGGCGACGCCCGACTCCATGGCGGCCCGGGCCACAGCCGGCGCAATGCGCAGGATCAGCCGCTGGTCGAACGGGTTGGGAATGATGTGGTCGGCCCCAAACACCGCCGGCGCGCCCGATGGCGAGCTTTCCAGCCCCGGCTCATGCGCCAGCTTGGCAATCGCCCGCACTGCAGCGAGCTTCATTTCCTCATTGATCGTGGTCGCGCCGACATCGAGCGCACCGCGGAAGATGAACGGGAAGCACAAGACGTTATTGACTTGGTTCGGATAATCCGAACGCCCGGTGCACACCATGGCGTCCGGCCGCGTGGCCTTGGCCAGTTCCGGCGTAATCTCGGGATTTGGGTTGGCCAGCGCCAGCACCAGCGGCTTGGGCGCCATCTTGGCCAGCATCTCGGGCTTGAGCGCCCCAGCCGCCGACAGGCCCAGGAAAATATCGGCGCCCTCGATGACCTCGGCCAGCGTCGTCGCATCGCTGACGCGCCGGAATTGTCCGCGCCACTTGTCGTTGACGTCGTTGCGCTTGTGGGTGACGAGGCCATCCTTGTCGGCGACCCAGATGTTCTCGTATTTCGCGCCCAAAGCCACCAGCACGTTGAGGCACGCGATGGCAGCCGCGCCTGCGCCAGAAGCACAGATCTTGACGTCCTCGATGCGCTTGCCCTTGAGCTCCAGCCCGTTGAGGACCGCCGCGCCGACGATGATCGCCGTGCCGTGCTGGTCGTCATGAAACACCGGAATCGGCATCCGCTCGCGCAGGGTTTCCTCGATCTCGAAGCAATCCGGCGCGCGGATGTCTTCGAGATTGATGCCGCCAAAGGTCGGCCACAGCGGCGTGACGGCTTCGATGAACTTCTTCGGATCGATTTCGTCGATCTCGAGATCGAACACGTCGATCCCGGCGAATTTCTTGAACAGGACTGCCTTGCCTTCCATCACCGGCTTGGACGCCAGCGCCCCGATGTTGCCGAGGCCGAGCACCGCCGTGCCGTTGGAGATCACGGCGACTAGGTTCTGCCGCGAGGTATATTTGGCGACGGTATCGGGGTTGGCCGCAATTTCTTCGCAGGGCGCCGCAACGCCGGGCGAATAGGCCAGCGCCAGATCGCGCTGGTTACCGAGAGGCTTGGTGGGCTGAATTTCCAGCTTGCCCGGCTTAGGGAACTCGTGGAAATGCAGCGCCGCTTCGCGCAAGGCTTTCCGCTGTTCGTTGATATCGCTGGACACAAGACCCTCCTCAGTCACCGCGCCGTTCGCACGGGTTTGCTTCGTGCCATCAATCGCCGACGATGAAAAGAGCTATGTCGAGATCACGGCGCTGGCGGACGCCGATGTCCGCCAGCCGGTGTCGTAACGGCGTCAGTTGGGAAGGTTGAGCCGAATGCTGAGCTCGCGCAGTGCCTTGGGCGCGGCGGCGCTCGGTGCCCCCATCAACAAATCTTCGGCCTGCTGGTTCATCGGGAATGCCGTGATTTCGCGCAAGTTCTGCACGCCGCACAGCAGCATCACGATGCGGTCCACGCCAAAGGCCGATCCACCATGCGGCGGCGCGCCAAACTGGAACGCGCGATACAGCCCGCCGAACTGTTCTTCGACTTCTTCGCGGCTCTTGCCTGTGAGCTCGAACGCCTTGACCATGGTTTCCGGCAACTGATTACGGATCGATCCGGAAGCAATCTCGTAGCCGTTGCAGACCGCATCGTACTGATAGGCCTTGATGGTCAGTGGGTCCTGGGTGTTGAGCGCCTCGATGCCACCCTGGGGCATGGAGAACGGGTTATGCGCAAAATCCACCCGCTTTTCTTCCTCGCTCCATTCATAGAACGGAAAGTCGACGATCCAGCACAGTGCGAACTGTTCGGTGTCGACCACGCCGAGGTCAGTGCCGACCTTGGTGCGCGCATCGCCGGCGAACTTGTAGAATTTCTCGGGCCGTCCGGCGACGAAGAACACGGCATCGCCATCGCTCAACCCGAGCTCGGCCTTGAGCGCTGCCGTGCGTTCCTCGCCGATGTTCTTGGCGATCGGGCCACTGCCCTGGCCGTCCTTGAAGAAGATATAGCCCAGCCCCGGCTGGCCTTCGCCCTGCGCCCAGGCGTTCATGCGATCGCAGAACGCCCGGCCGATCGGCTCGGCGCCGGCCTTGTTCTTGGCCGGAATAGCCCAGACCTGCACCTTCGGATCGGCCTCGATCTGCCCGGCAAACACCTTGAAGCCGGAGCCGGCGAAATGCTGCGTCACCGCGCTCATTTCAATGGGGTTGCGCAGGTCGGGCTTGTCCGAACCATATTTGCGGATCGCCGTGTCATAGGGAATGCGCGGCCAGTCCTTGGTTACCCGCTTGCCCTCGGCAAACTGCTCGAAAACGCTGGTGATCACCGGCGTCATGGTGTTCCACACGTCTTCCTGGGTGACGAAGCTCATTTCCATGTCGAGCTGGTAGAATTCGCCCGGCAGTCGATCTGCGCGTGGATCTTCGTCGCGGAAACACGGCGCGATCTGGAAATAGCGATCGAACCCGGCCACCATCAGCAATTGCTTGTATTGCTGGGGCGCCTGCGGCAGCGCAAAGAACTTGCCGGGATGAATGCGGCTGGGCACGAGGAAATCGCGCGCGCCCTCGGGCGAGGATGCCGTCAGGATCGGCGTCGAATATTCGGCAAAGCCCTGCTCGGCCATGCCGGCCCGCATGGCCGAGATGATCTTGGTGCGCTTGACGATATTGGCATGCAGCTTTTCGCGGCGCAGGTCGATGAAGCGATAGCGCAGGCGCACGTCCTCGGGATAATCCTGATCGCCGAAAACCGGCAGCGGCAATTCCTTGGCGGCAGACAGTACTTCGAGTTCGCGGATGAATACTTCTACCGTGCCGGTAGGCAAATTGGCGTTCACCACCGACGCATCGCGCAGCTTGACCTCGCCGTCGATGCGGATAACCCACTCCGAACGCACCTTCTCCACCGCCGAAAACGCCGGAGAATCAGGGTCGATCACCGCTTGGGTGATCCCATAATGGTCGCGCAGATCGATGAACAGCAGTCCGCCATGGTCGCGGATACGATGCACCCACCCACTCAGGCGCACGGTTTCGCCTGCATTATTGGCCGTCAAGGCCCCGCAAGTGTGCGAACGGTAGCGGTGTGTGGTCATGGCAAGGTCTCGCAAAAAAAGGCGGATTCGTGGGCCGGAAAAGCGCACGCAAGCCTGTAATTGTCAAGTTCTGAGCCTTGGCACGGCTGGTCTCGCGACCGGTCGCCCTAAGCCGTTTGCCCGTCACGGAATTCCGGCCTAGAAGGGGGATCATTCACCTGCTAGTAACGATCTTGACGAATTTGAGACGGATTTCCGCATGGACCTCATTGTTTCCACAGATGTGCTCGCAGCTTTTTGCGAGCGCGCTGCCAATTTTGATTTTGTGACTGTCGATACTGAATTTCTACGTGAGACCACATACTGGCCCAAACTCTGCCTCATCCAGGCTGCGACCGACGATGAAGCCGTCTTGATCGATCCGCTGGCACCGGGACTGGATCTGACGCCGTTTTTCGCCCTGCTCGCCAATCCCCAGGTGACGAAGGTATTTCACGCTGCCCGGCAGGACATCGAGATTTTCGTCAAGCTCAGTGGCAGCGTCCCTGTCAATATTTTCGATACCCAGGTCGCGGCCAGCGTTTGCGGCTTCGGCGATAGCGTGTCCTACGACAATCTGGTGCGCGCCATCACCAATGTCGAACTCGACAAATCCTCGCGCTTCACCGATTGGTCGGCGCGTCCGCTGACCGAAAAACAGCGCCTCTACGCGCTGGCCGACGTCACCCACTTACGCGACATCTATCGCGAGCTTCGCAAGCAGGTGGACGCCACGCGCCGCTGGGATTGGGTCGAAGACGAATTGGGGATTTTGCGCAGCATCGACACCTATGTCGTCCAGCCAGATCAGGCTTGGGAACGGCTCAAGATGAAGATCAACCGCCCGCGCGACCTGTCCGCGCTCAAGGTGCTTGCCGCCTGGCGCGAACGGCGCGCGCAGGATAGCGATCAGCCGCGCAGCCGTATTCTCAAGGACGATGTGCTGTTCGAACTGGCCCAGCAGCGTCCGCTCACCCCCGACGCCTTTGAAAAGCTGCGGGCCGTGCCCCGCGGTTTTGGTCGCAGCTCTGCCGCAGCCGAGATCATGGGCCTGCTCAAGGATGTCGAGGCCATTCCCAAGGGCGAGCTGCCGATTTTGCCTGAGCGTTATCGTGGCCCATCGCCCAAGGGCGCTGTAGGTGATCTGGTTCGGGTCTTGCTGAAATCCGTCGCCGAGCAGCACGGCGTGGCTGCCCGCATCATCGCGACCTCCGATGAAATCGATGCGTTGGTGCTCGACGACGACGCTGATGTTCCCGCACTAAAAGGCTGGCGCCGCAAGCTGTTCGGCGAAAAAGCCCTCGACATCAAACACGGCCGCATCGGGCTTGTAGCGACCCGCAAGGGCGTCGTGGAGTTCGCCGTAAAGGACAGCGTGCCGGTCGAGTGAAGCAGGCGGCGCTCGGCCTCCGAACTGTCGCCGCGCTGCCTAGTCCACCTGAACCGTTGCGGTCTTGAATCCCGCAGCGTTGCCGAACTGCTCCAGCCGGCCGCGCAAATGCTCTCCGTCGAGAAACGCCAGATCGGACGGCAGCTTGAGGATCAGGGTCTTTTCGATGACCTCGAACTTGATCCGCGGCAGAATACCCGGCATCGCCGCCGTCATCGGATAGGCGACCCGAAACAATGCGCCGGTCAGCCGCGCCCGGGCGGTGGTGTCGGCATCGGTCAACCCGGAAAGCGAGTTGGCGGCTTTGCTCTTGAGCCCGTCATAGCGAATGGCGATGACTTGGGCGAGGAAGGCCCGACCCGGGTGATCGACGCCGCTGAGCGAGCCATAAGCCACGGCATCGACGCTCTGCGGACCACGATAATCGGGATGCGCGCGCCAGCCGATGTCGCTCAACAGACAGGCTACGGTCCGCAGCCTTGCCTGTTCGTCCGTCTCGGGTGTGCCGGAGGCGACGAGAAACTGGCTGGTGAATTCGACCAGATCGGTCGCGTGTGCCGGCGAGCGGGACCGCAAGACCGACAATTCTTCGGCGCCCTGGATCAGTGGATCGATCGACTGTTCGGGTGCTTCGAGCATGCCATAGAGGTAACCTTCACGCACCCCGAGTGCGGAAAACACCACATTGGCGAACTGGCCGGCCTTGAGGGTTTCCGCCAGCACGGCAGCGCCAAACGGCACCAGCTCGCGCCGGGAAGAGCTGACATGCTCCGCGCCCGCATAGCCCTTGAGGGCGTTTTCGGCGACGATCTTGTCACAGAACTCAATCATCGCGGCGGCGTCGACGACGTAGTGCTGAACCATGCGCAGCGGATAGCCGCTGGCGATCTGGTGCAGTTTGGCCAGCGAGCGCCAGGTGCCGCCGATCGCCACGAACGAGCCGCCCTTGCCGGTATCGAGCAGGCCCGCCTCGGCCAACTGATCCTTGACGATCGCGGCGGCCTTGACCGGCGAGCTATTGCTGTCGTCCTGCAGCCGGATGACGCCGAGTTGGAACGACTGACCATTGGTATCGGCGCCATCGGAAATGGTCGACAGCTCGAGGCTGCCCCCGCCGAGATCGCCGACAGCGCCGACGAATTGCGGAATGCCTGCGACCGCCCCGAGCGCCGCATAATGCGCTTCCTCTTCGCCACTCAGCACCATGACGGGGCTTTCCATCAGGGCTTCAACCGCGTCGACGAAATAGTCCCGATTGGCGGCATCGCGCACGGCGGAGGTCGCCAGCACATAGACCTTGCCGACGCGCATCATCCGCGCCACCAGCGCGAAGCGCTTGATAGCGTTGAGTGCCTGGGCAACGTTGGCATCGGCCAGCCGCCCGGTCTGCCCGACGCCGCGCCCCAGGGCGCAGGAGGATTTTTCGTTGTACAAGGGCGTCAGCGCCCGCGCATGCCGCTCGTAAACCACGAGACGGACCGAGTTGGAGCCAATGTCCAGCACGGCAACGGGTTCGGCGCCCTGGATGCGGCCTTGCGCGGTCGGATCGGCGTCTACGCCCCAAAATTCGATCAAGCTAGCCCTCTTCACCCTCGACCATTCCAGCGCTGCCGCGGCCGGACAGCGAGGGGTTGGTCATGAAGTAGTCGTGCGCGTTGAACGGCTCGTCGCCATCCGCCACCCGCACACGATGCGAGCTGCCATCGGGCAGCACATCCCAGCTCTGCTGGTTGTCGCGCAGATAGGCAACCAGAATCCGGTCGAGGATCTGCTTATGCACGGTCTTGTTGAGGATCGGCACCATGACCTCGACGCGGCCATCGAGGTTTCGGCCCATCAGGTCGGCCGAGGAAATATACACCTTGGCGCGCGGGTTGGGCATGGCTTCGCCATTGCCGAAGCAATAAATCCGGCTGTGCTCGAGAAACCGTCCGACCACCGACTTGACGCGGATATTGTCCGAGAACCCCGGAATACCCGGCCGCAGGCAGCAGATGCCGCGCACGATGAGGTCGACCTTCACGCCGGCCTGGCTGGCGTTGTATAGCGAATCGATGATCGCCGGATCGACCAGCGAGTTCATCTTGAGCAGGATGCTCGCGGTCTGGCCCTGGCGGGCAAATTCGATTTCCTGCGCGACATTGTCGAGCAGGGTCTGTCGCAGATTGACCGGCGACACGGCGATGGTTTCGAGCTCGGTCGGCCGCGCATAGCCGGTGATGAAGTTGAACACCCGCGCCACGTCCCGGGTGATCGCCGGATCGATGGTGAAATAGCTGAGGTCGGTGTAAATCTTGGCGGTGATCGGGTGATAATTGCCAGTTCCGATATGGCAATAGCTGACGAGCTTACCCTTCTCGCGCCGCACCACCTGGCTGAGCTTGGCGTGCGTCTTGAGCTCGATGAAGCCGAACACCACCTGCGCCCCGGCGCGCTCCAGATCGCGGGCCCAGCGGATATTGGCCTCTTCGTCGAAGCGCGCCTTGAGCTCGACGAGGCAGGTCACCGATTTGCCGGCCTCCGCCGCCAGCACCAGCGCCTTGATGATCGGGCTGTCTGCCGAGGTCCGGTACAGCGTCTGCTTGATCGCCACCACGTCGGGGTCGCGCGCCGCCTGCATCAGGAATTGCGCCACCACGTCGAAGCTCTCGAACGGGTGGTGGACCAGGATGTCCTTGGCCTTGATCGCCGCGAAGCTGTCGCCGTTGTAATCGCGGATCCGCTCGGGAAACCGCGCATGATAGGGCGTGAACTTGAGATCGGCCCGATCGATATCGCAAACCTTGCGCGCATCGGCCAGGCCCAGAAATCCATGCACCTCGAAGATATCGGTCTCGGTGACGCCGAGCTGCTCGCCGATCTGGCGCTTCAGGGCGCGCGGCATCGAGCTCTCGATTTCGAGCCGGATCACCTGCCCCCGTCGACGCTGGCGCAAGGCGCTCTCGAACTCGACGACCAGGTCGGCTGCTTCGTCGTCGATTTCGATTTCGCTGTCGCGGATGACCCGGAAGGCACCAGACCCGACCACCTGATGGCCGGGAAACATCTTGTGGAAGAACAGTTTAACCAGCGTGTCGATGGTGACGACTTCGCTGCGCCCCTCGGACACCAGTGTCGCAGGCAGATTGATGAACCGATCCAGATTTCCCGGAATACGCACCAGCGCCGTCAACGGCGTATCGCTATCGGGCCGCTTGAGCTCGAACGCCAGCGCCAGCCCCAGATTGGGAATGAACGGAAACGGATGCGCCGGATCGACCGCAATCGGCGTCAGCACGGGGAAAATCTCTTCCCGGAACAGCTTTTGCAGATAGTCCACCTGATCGGAGCCGAGATCGTCGGCCTCGTGGATCACCACGTTCTGCTCGACCAGTTCCTCGCGCAGGCTCTTCCAGTGATCTTGCTGCTCCAGCTGCAAATGCTGCGCCAGCGTCGCGATCTCGTCGAGCTGCTCGGCCGGCGTCAGCCCGTCGGCGCTCTGCTTCGCCAGCCCAGCCCGCACCTGCCCCTTGAGGCCGGCGACGCGCACCATGTAGAATTCATCGAGATTATTGGCCGAAATGGACACGAACCGCATCCGCTCGAGCAACGGGTGATGCACATTGCCCGCCTCCTCGAGCACCCGCATGTTGAACTGCAGCCAGCTGACCTCGCGATTGACGAAGCGCGCCGGGCTCTTGCGCAGCGCTTCGATATCGGGAACCGAAGGCTCGGTTTCGGTAAACTCGCTCATGTCATTCATCGTTGGTCTCGTCCCAGTCCTGTTCGGGGTGCGCATTGCCGTCGGCTGATCGCCGCATCTCGAGCGCTGCGACCGCAATGGCGCGATTGATGGCGGTACCCTTTTCGAGGGCCAGTCTATCCATGAGATCGGCCAGAATCACGACCTCTTCTGCGGAGCGCTCCATGCGCGCCACCAGATAGGCGAAGATCTTGGGATCGACGGCGATCTGTCGGTCGTCAAACAGCTTCACGAACATCTGTGACAATTGAATGTCGTCCGTCAGCTCGAGGCTGAAGGCCGTAGCGCGCCGGGCCCGCGAGCGCACGTCGTCGGTTGCCAGCGGCCAGGCGGATACCTCCTCGCGCGCCGTCAGCAGTAGGGGCCGCTGGTCGCGCATGGACTGGTTCAGCAGGTGAAACAGCCCAGCCTCATCATAGTCGAGCCGGTCGACGTCTTCGACCACCAGGGGTTGGCTACCGCCATCGCGCGCCAGACGTTCGAGATCGTCGGTGTGAACGAACGCGGCGCCGCTGCGATCGGCAAAAATCCGCGCCAGATGCGATTTGCCCGATTTTGCCGGACCGATCAGCAGGGTAACCGGATCGGGCCACTGGGGAAACGCCATCACCCGGCTATGCGCCAGCGCATTGCCCTTCCCGACCAGAAAATCCGCCTCGCTCTGCGACGCGGTGTGGCCCAGTTCGAACGCCAGTTGCCCGCGGGGTTCGTCAGACAATATCGGTGTCGCCATCAGGCTCGACCCGTCCGCTGTACAGCGCGCTGCCCTTGTATTTGGCGACGCCAAACCGGATCAGCACGGCGACGATGGCCGCCAGCGGCACCGCCAGCAACAGGCCGACAAAGCCGAACAAAGCGCCAAAAGCCAGCAGCGCGAACATCAGCCACACCGGGTTGATATTGATGCTGCCGCCCACCAGCTTGGGATAAAGAATATTACCCTCGATAAACTGCCACACGAGGAACACAGCGCAAACTGCTGCAACCATCCAGTAATTTGGCCAGAACTGCACAATGGCGATACCGACGGAAAGCCCGAACCCGACCACGGCGCCCACAAATGGCACGAAGCTGAGCAGGCCGCCGATAATCCCGACTGCCAGCCCGAAATTGAGCCCCAACAGGCTTAGCGCCGTCGCGTAGTACACCGCATCGATCAGCAATACACCGCCCTGGCCGCGGATCACACCGGCCATCGACTTGTCGATATCGCCCAATATGCCGTTGATCTCGTCCTTGGAGCCCTTGGGCAGCAGGTCCTGCAAGCCGCGGATCATGCCTTCCCAGTCGAGCAGGAGATAAAAGGCCACAACGGGAGTGAGCACGGTGAAGGCAATGACGCTGACCCCGGTGAGGCCGATGTTGACCAGTTCGGCCGGCAAGGTCGCGATAAAGCCGAGCGCCTGACGCGCCAGATCGTTGAACGAAGCCTGGAACTGCGCCGCCCGCTCTGGCCCGAGCCAGGCGTTGATTTCTGGGGACCAGTCCGCAATCAGTCCCTGCAGATCGCCGACATAGCCTGGCAACCGCTGCAGCAAGCCGATAATCTGCGCCCCGAGCATCGGGATGAACACCACGAACAAGCCGACGATGACCAGGATGACGCCAAGCAGAACCACCGTCGTCGCCCAGCCGCGACTGAATTTGAAGCTCTGCAGTCGATTGACCAAGGGGTTGAGCAAATAGGCCAGCGCTGCGCCGGTCACGAACGGCAACAATATGCCCCGGAAGATCCACAGCAGCAGCACAAGACCGGTCAAAAACGCGATCCAGATCAGCACTTGATTTCTAAAGGTCATGGTGCCGCGCGGCCCTTGCGTCATGGTGGTGGAGAAGCTATCAGGCCGTCTAGCTTCCGGCTCCGGAATTGGCAACCGCCCTCGCTTTCCGGTGACGGTTTTGCGCACGATTTCCCCAAAACGGTCCGAGGCCAATGTCCGATCCGCAAAACCTGCCATCAAACGGTTTGTCTTACAAGCAGGCAGGCGTCGACATTGACGCTGGCAATGCGCTGGTCGAAGCCATCAAGCCCGCCGTTAAATCCACCCGTCGCTCCGGCGCCGACGGTGAAATCGGCGGCTTCGGCGGGCTGTTCGATCTGAAGGCCGCGGGCTTCACCGACCCAATCCTCGTCGCGGCCAATGACGGCGTCGGCACCAAGCTCAAGATCGCCATCGATACCGGCAACCATGCGACCATCGGCCAGGACCTCGTGGCCATGTGCGTCAACGACATCATCGTGCAGGGCGCCGAGCCGCTGTTCTTTCTCGACTACTTCGCCACCGGCAAGCTCGATGTCGAACAGGGCACCGCCATCGTCAACGGCATAGCCGAAGGCTGTCGCATTGCCGGCTGCGCGCTGCTCGGCGGCGAAACCGCTGAAATGCCCGGCATGTATCATGGCAAGGACTATGATCTGGCAGGCTTTGCCGTCGGCGCCGCCGAACGTGGCTCCCTGTTGCCCCGGGCCGATATCGCGGCGGGCGACACGCTGGTCGCCATCGCGTCTTCGGGCGTGCATTCCAACGGCTATTCGCTGGTCCGCAAGATCGTCGAACTGTCCGGCATCGACTGGTACATGGACGCGCCCTTCGCGCCGGGCCAGTCGCTGTCCGAAGCGCTGCTCACGCCTACGCGCATCTATGTGAAGCCACTGCTGTCAGCGCTCAAGGCCGGCATCGCCATCAAGGCGCTGGCTCACATCACCGGCGGTGGCTTCATCGACAATATCCCCCGCGTACTGCCCGACCACCTCGCTGCCAGCGTCGACCTCAACGCCGTCAGCGTCCCCAGGGTCTTTAGCTGGCTTGCCCATGTCGGCGGCATGAACGAGCGCGAGATGCTGCGCACCTTCAATTGCGGCGTCGGCATGCTGGTCGCTGTCGCGCCAGAGGACGCCGACAGGCTCGTCGCCCACCTCACCGAAGCCGGCGAAACCGCCAGCATTGTCGGCCAGCTCACCGAACGCACTGGCGAGCCTGTCATCTTCCAGGGCAAGCTCTCGCTGTGATCCGCAAGCGCGTCGCCATCCTGATTTCGGGGCGTGGCTCCAATATGTCGGCTCTCATCGAAGCTGCGAAGGCACCGGATTATCCCGCTGAAATCGTTGGCGTCTTGTCCAACCGCGCTGCCGCTCCCGGGCTGGCGATTGCAGCCGCCGAGGGTATCGCCACGGCTTCGTTGGCCCAGAGCAAGTTCCCCAGCCGCGACATGTTCGAAGACGTCATGATGCAAACGCTCGAAAGCTGGGATGTCGATCTGATCTGCCTCGCCGGGTTCATGCGCGTGCTCGGCGAGGATTTCGTCAATCGCTGGGCTGGGCGGATGATCAACATCCACCCGTCCCTGTTGCCGCTCTATCGGGGCCTGCACACCCACGAACGCGCCCTCGCCGACGGCGCCCAAGTTCACGGCTGCACCGTCCACTTCGTCACGCCCGGGCTCGACGAAGGCGCTGCGATTCTGCAGGCCGAAGTGCCGGTGCTGGCGGGCGACACGCCGGAAACCCTGGCCGCCCGCATCCTGATCGAAGAGCACCGCATCTATCCAGAAGCGCTGCGGCTGCTGGCGTTGGGCGCTATTCCGGCAACGCCGCAATAAACGCCGTTACCACCGCCGCCGAATTGGCCGATGCCAAGCCCATGAAAGTGCCCATCTCGTTCTCGCCCTCGCCACCACCGGCCAGGTCCGACAGCGACCGGAAGGCGATGAACGGCACGTCATTGGCGTAGGCGACATGCGCCACGGCAGCGCTTTCCATGTCCAGCACGCGGGCATCGAAAATGTCGAACGCGAACTCCCGGAGTTCAGCATTGTCCACGAACGCTGCGCCGGAAACGCCGTTGCCGCCGACGTGAATGGTGGGCGCCGTGGTCAGGCAGTTGTTCGCCTCGACGCAGTCTTCGAGCGAGATATTTGCCGCGACGGTTTCAGCCACCGCCAGCAGGTCTGGATCGACGGCGAACCAGAACTTGGACTCCGGCTCGGCGCCATCGCGGGCAACATCGACGTCCTGCGGAAACAGCATGCCGAAATTGGGATAGGGCGCTTCGAGAAACGGCGGCGGCACAAACTCGTCGCCCACCTGCCGCGCCATGATGACCTCCAGATACTGGCCCCACTGCGCCGGCACGATCACGTCGCCAATATGCCGTTCCGGATCGACGCCGCCGGCAATTCCCGAAAACACGATGCTTTCGACGTTGAACCGGTCCAGCGCTAGTTGCGAGGTCATTGCCGCATTGACCATGCTGACGCCGGTCAGGAACAGCACCACCGGCTTGCCTTCGATTTCGCCCGTCGCGAAAACCGTGCCGTTGACCGTGTAATCCTTGCGGTCGGTCAGCACTTCCTGCAGCGCCACCCACTCGGGCGCAAAGGCCGACATCACGGCGATCCGCGGCGTCGTATCGAGCGTTTCGGCAGCCATCAGGCCTGGTGTTGCAAGGGTGAGACCAGCAATGGCCAAAGCAAAATTACGCACGAGATGCTCCTGAAATAATCAAATACGAGTCAATGATTACCGATTAAGCATCTGATGCCAAGGCAGTTTTGCCTTGGCTAACAAGTATTGCAGCCCATAATTCCATTCAAAATCTGGCGCCCGGCCTTGCGGTCGAGCGCCAGTTTTCGGGTCTAGCGGCCGCCTTCCATCTTGCGGCTGCGCTGGCGAATGCCGCCCTCGCCATAAGGATAATCGGCCATCTCGGGCTTGCTGATGTCGGTGAGCGTCTTGATCTCGTCGTCACTGAGTTTGAGCTCGGCAGCCCCAAGATTGTCGGCGAGTTGCTCGGTCGTTCGGGCACCCAGGATGACCGAAGTCACCGCGGGTTGCCCCGCCAGCCAGGCCAGCGCCACCTGTGCCATCGTGGCGCCGCGCGCCTTGGCAATATCTTCCACGGCCCCGATCACGTCCCAGGTCATGCTGTCGGCATTGCGCTTTTCATAAGCCTCCATGCCGCGCTTGGGATTTTCGCCCAGTCGCGTCGCGCCGCTCGGCATCTGGTCGCGCTTGTATTTGCCCGACAGCCAGCCGCCACCCAGCGGCGACCATGGCAACAGGCCAACCTTCGCATCGAGCGCCGCCGGCACGATCTCGTGCTCGATATCGCGCACCAGCAGATTATACTGCGGCTGCAGCGTGACCGGTGGCTGGAAATTGCCCGCCTTGGCGATCCATACCGCCTTGGTCAGCTGCCAGCCGAGGAAATTGGAGAACCCGTAATAGGCGATCTTGCCATTGCTGATCGAGTCATCGAGGAACCGCAGTGTTTCCTCCAGCGGCGTCAGCGCGTCGAAGCCGTGCATCTGGTACAAATCGATATGCTCGACCCCGAGCCGGTTGAGCGACGCATCGAGCGCTTCGCTCAAATTCTTGCGCGACAGCCCCAGATGGTTTGGCCCATCGCCCATCGGGAACCGCCCCTTGGTCGTGATCACCAGATCCCGCAGGATGCCTGGCTTGCTCTTGAGCCAGCGCCCGATGATCTGTTCAGACAGCCCGTCGCTGTAGACGTTGGCGGTGTCGATAAAATTGCCACCAGCGGCAACATAGTCGTCGAGCAACTGAAACGACGTCGCCTCGTCCGATTCCTTGCCGAAGGTCATCGTTCCCAGGCAATACGCCGTGACGATCGCGCCACTGTTGCCAAGCTTGCGGTATTCCATAAATAGCCTCCTCAGGTAGATGTCCGGTCCGCAACAACCACGACAACCCGCACTCGTTGCGCACGAATTTGCTTTAGTGGAGATGTGGTGTTGCTAAGCGCCGGACAGCGCTGAAGATTCGACCACAAGGATCCCGCTCTTGCAAGTGCAACGTTACAAAACCTCGGGCTACGGCGATATCCGTTACGCAGGCGTACAATAAGGCGCCTGCCATCGGGCCTGGAGGGACCAGCCTAGCGGGCACTGGAGGGATCAATGCCCAATATCTCGAACCTGTTTTTCAGGACCGCTGTTGTGTTCCTGATCGTCGGCATCGGCATCGGGCTGCAGATGTCTATCTCGCAAAACCACAATACTATCGGCGCCCACGCCCACATCAACCTGTTGGGCTGGGTTACCAGCGCCTTGTTTGGCGGTTACTACGCGCTCAACCCGGCCAAGGCCGAACGGCGTCTCGCCTTGATCCACTATGGCGTCTATACTGTCGGCGTCATCATCATGGGTATTTCGCTGTATCTGCTGCTGCAGGGCAATACCGCGATGGAGCCCATCGTGGCGGTCAGCTCGCTGATTACCTTCGCCGGCGTTCTGATCTTCGCCTGGACCGTCTTCATGCCTGCCGACACGACGCTGCGCCGCACGCCGACCCTTGCCTGAGTGACGCCCTGCCCGGCCGGCTCAGCATCACGGCCGGGCAGTCTCTTTTCGCCAAGCGTTGACACCGCACCCCGGCTTCACCATGTTGCGCCACTTCTCACCAAGCGTTGCGGAACGGGTACTCCATGAAGGTCGTCGTCGTTGAAAGCCCGGCCAAAGCCAAGACAATCAACAAATATCTGGGCTCGGGCTATGAAGTCCTGGCCTCGTTCGGTCACGTCCGCGATTTGCCCGCCAAGGATGGCTCGGTCCGTCCCGACGAAGATTTCGCCATGTCCTGGGAGGTCGATACCGCCTCCAAGAAGCGCATCAGCGACATCGCCAATGCCCTCAAGGGTGCCGATGGCCTGATCCTCGCAACCGATCCGGATCGCGAAGGCGAAGCCATTTCCTGGCACGTGCTCGATATCCTGCAGCAGAAGAAGTCTATCAAGAAGGACATGACCGTCCAGCGCGTGGTGTTCAACGCCATCACCAAGGATGCCGTCACTGCCGCGATGGCCAAGCCGCGCGAAATCGACATGCCGCTGGTCGACGCCTATCTGGCCCGCCGCGCCCTCGACTATCTCGTTGGCTTCACCCTGTCGCCGATCCTGTGGCGCAAGCTGCCCGGCTCGCGGTCCGCTGGCCGCGTGCAGTCCGTGGCGCTGCGCCTCGTCTCCGACCGCGAAGCCGAGATCGAGAAATTCAATCCAGAGGAATACTGGTCGGTCGAGGCAAAGCTCGCCCAGTCCGGCAAGAGCTTCCTCGCCCGCCTGCTTTCCGTCGATGGCAAGAAGACCGACAAGCTCGCCATCAAGACCGGCGAAAACGCTGCCGAGCTCAAGGCGCTGATCGAAGCCGGCCAGTTCAACGTGTCCGCCGTCGATAAAAAGCCCACCAAGCGCAATCCCTATGCGCCGTTCACCACCTCCTCGCTGCAGCAGGACGCCTCGTCGCGCCTCGGCCTGTCGCCCAACCGCACCATGCAGATCGCCCAGCGCCTCTATGAGGACGGCCTGATCACTTACATGCGGACCGACGCCGTGCAGATGGCGCCCGAGGGCATCGCCATGGCCCGCTCGGTGATCGGCAAATATTTCGGGGAGGAATACCTTCCCGACAAGCCGCGCATCTACCAGACCAAGGCCAAGAACGCCCAGGAGGCGCACGAAGCCATCCGCCCCACTGACATGTTCAAGCGCCCGGAAAGCCTCAGCCTCGACGCCGACCAGTCCAAGCTCTACGGCCTGATCTGGCGCCGCACGCTGGCATCGCAGATGAAATCCGCCGAGATCGATCGCACCACCGTCGATATCGCCGTCAACGTCCCCGGCCGCGCCATCGAATTGCGCGCCGTTGGCTCCGTCGTCACCTTCCCCGGCTTCCTTAAGCTCTATGGCATCGAGGCCAAGTCAGACGAGCCCACCGACGAAGACGAGGAAACCCGCGAACTGCCGCCCATCGCCGTCGGTGACAAGCCGGCCCTCCAGGCCGTCGACATCGAGCAGCATTTCACCCAGCCGCCCTCGCGCTACACCGAGGCGAGCCTGATCAAGAAGATGGAAGAGCTCGGCATCGGCCGCCCCTCCACCTATGCCGCCACCCTCACCACCCTCAAGGACCGCGACTATGTCCGCCTCGAAGGCAAGGCGCTGCACCCCGAAGATCGCGGCCGCATCGTCACCGCCTTCCTCGAAAGCTTCTTCTCGCGCTACGTCGAATACGGCTTCACCGCCGGCCTCGAGGAACAGCTCGACGAAGTGTCCGCCGGCACGCTCGACTACAAGACCGTGCTGCGTGATTTCTGGAAGGATTTCAGCGCCGCCACCGCCGAGATCAAGGATCTTCGGGTCACCGAAGTGCTCGACGCGCTGAACGATCTGCTCGCCAGCCGCATCTTCCCGCCCAAGCCGGATGGCGGCGATCCGCGCCTTTGCCCCACCTGCGGCACCGGCCAGCTTTCGCTGAAGCTCGGCAAGTTTGGCGCCTTCATCGGCTGCTCGAACTATCCCGAATGCAAGCACACCATGCAGCTTTCAGACGCCGCCAATGGAGGTTCCAGCGAAGCCGCACCCGGTGACGGCGTGCTCGGCACCGACATGGAATCGGGCGAAGAAGTCCACCTTAAATCGGGGCGGTTCGGCCCCTACGTCCAGCTCGGCGACGGCAAGGAGCCCAAGCGCTCATCCCTGCCCAAGGGTTGGGAAGCATCCTCGATGACGCTCGAATCCGCCCTCAAACTGCTATCCCTGCCCCGTGACGTCGGCCTGCATCCGGAGTCGGGACTGCCCATCGTCGCCGGCCTCGGACGCTATGGTCCGTTCATCCTGCACGACGGCAAATACGCCAATCTGCCCGATGTCGAGGAAGTCTTCACCGTCGGCCTCAACCGCGCCGTCGACCTGCTCGCCCAAAAAGCCGCCGGCGGCTTCAAGCGCGGCGGCGCCGTCGCTGCGATCCAGACCTTCGAACACGACAACGGCCCCATCACGGTTCGCGCCGGCAAATACGGCCCCTATGTCAACCAGGGCAAGATCAACGCCACCATCCCCAAGGATGTAGCGCCAGAAGCCGTCACCGTCGACCAGGCCCTGCAGTGGATCGCCGCCCGCGCCGAAGCCACCGGCACCAAGGTGAAAAAGGCCCCGGCCAAAAAAGCGGCAGCGAAGAAACCAGCCGCGGCGAAAAAGCCTGCTGCCAAAACTGCTGCTACCAAGGCCACGGACGATAAAAAGCCCGCTGCTAAAAAGGCCCCAGCCAAAAAAGCCGCGCCCAAGAAAGTCGTCAGCGACGAAGACGTGCCGTTCTAGGTTTTGCGGCGCTCGATAACCCCACACCTCGATGTCATTCAGGCGCAGGCCGGAATCCATCCTGAGATATCCCAACGCGCTTTGAACGACGAACCACCTCGGGATGGACCCCGGCCTTCGCCGGGGTGACACCGTGGATACCTGGCCGTCACTGGCCCCGAACGCGATCGGCCCCTCCCCCTACCAGGGGGAGGCTGGGTGGGGGTCCGACAGCCCCGCTATAAATCGCTATCCCAGCACCCGCCCGATCATCGCCATCCAGTTCCCCAGCGCGATCTTGCCTACCAATTCTTCGCCATAACCCTTGTCCAATAGCGCCTGCAGCAGCCGCTGCACCCCCGTCACATCCCCGATCGCCGCCGGCATCATCGCCCCGTCGAAATCGCTTCCCAGCGCGACACCGTCCTCGCCCAGCGCCTCGACCAGTGCATCGACATGCCGCACCATCAGCTCGATTGGCGTATCGGCGACGAATTTCCCGTCCGGCCGCAGGAAGCCGACCGCGTAATTCAGCCCGACCATGCCGCCGCTTTCGCGGATCGCCGCCAGCTGCCAATCCACCAGATTGCGCGTATGCGGACAGATCGCATGCACATTGGAATGCGTTGCGACCAGCGGGTGTTCGCTGATCGCCGCCACGTCGCGAAACCCGGCCGCATTGAGATGCGACAGGTCGAGCATCACGCCCATGGCGTTACACAGCCGGACCAGCGCCTTGCCGGCATCGCTCAGCCCCGGCCCAATATCGGGATCGGCATTGAAGCGGAAGGGCACCCCGGTCGCGAACACATTGGCCCGGCTCCAGGTGAGACCGATCGAGCGCAGCCCGGCAGCATACAGCACGTCCAGCGCGCGAAATTCGGTGTCGATGGCCTCGGCGCCCTCGATGTGCAGAATCCCCGCCAGCATACCCTTGTCGATCGCCGCCTGAACCTCCTGCGCATTCCGGCACAGCGCCAAAGCCCCAGCGCGCTCCAGCCGCAACAGGATCGAAGTCATGCCATTGGTCGAGGCCTGCGCGTCGGACAGTGCCAGTTCCGGCGGCAATTTACCGTCCGAAGCCGCCGCAGTCCCGCTCACCCCCGCCAGACTGCCCTTCAACGGCGGCGGAAACATCGCGAAAAATCCACCCGCCATGCCGCCGGCCCTCGCCCGCGGCAAATCCAGATGTCCGCCCCGGCCCCCCTCGACAAACGCCGCCTCCTGCTCCCCCACCGGCAGTTCCCGCAAGCGCAGCACCGTGTCGTTATGGCCGTCAAAGAAGGGAATGGTCATGGAAGGTCCAGAAATTGGATGAATCAAAAATCCCAGGGCGAAATCAAATCAAGCCCAGTAGAAGCAAAGTCAGAGAGGTTTCTGGTGGCGAGGCGCCCGCCATTGACACTCACGATAGCTGCGATCATGCCATCGGCGGTCGACATTGTCCGGCCCCTTTGCACGGCATGCCCCATAATTGCGCCATAAGCCAATGCGGCTTCCTCGGTTAGCCCGAAAATGCGATCCGAAAAGCGCTTGCGTAGGTCCGACAGGCCCAAGTCGAGCCGTTTTGCCCGTTGGTCAGGTCGAATTCTTTCAATACCGAAAGCGACCTCGGCAATAACGACGCTGGGCAGTGCCAGTTCGGCGTCATGGCGAGCGAGCCATGCAAGGACAACGGGGACAGGAACACTCTTGAGCGTTTCCGAAATCACGTTGGTATCGAGGAATATCAAAGATCTATTCCACTATTCGGTCGCCTATTTTCCCGGATGATGGACTCAAGATCAATATCTACGCCGCTCTGCTCCGCGAGACGGGCGTAGAACGCTGCAGCCGGCTCACGACCAGCCTCTTTTATTTCATAAGACTCCAAAGCACGTTCCACCACGTCGGCGATCGTGCGGTTTTCGCGACGCGCTAGGCGATGGGCTAAGTCCCGCGCTTTAGCGCTACGAACAGAAAGTTGTGGTTGGGCCATTGTGTGCTCCTTTGGGCCATAAATACCCCGAATTGAGCTAGCCATCAAGCTGGCAGGAGCCATCTAGCTGGCTGCTAATAGTAAGGTTATGCCGAACCACCACCCATTTGGCAAAACCCCCGCCATCGCCTACATATCAATCAACATGACATTCAAAAAACCCACCAAGCCCAAAACACTGTCCGGCCCCCAACGCAAAACCGCTCCGCGCGCCGACACTCTCCCCACAAGGGAGCAACTGCTGGCCGCCCTCGCCGAACAATCCGACATCAAGGGCAAGCGCGATCTGGCCAAGGTGTTCGGCATTCGCGGCGATATGCGCCGGCCTTTCAAGGCGATGCTGAACGAGCTCGAAGGCGATGGCGTCATCACGCGCACCCGCAAGAATTTGCGCCGGACTGCGGCCCTGCCCCATGTGACCGTGCTCGACATTCCCACCGACGCCGATCCCGAAAACCTGCACGCCTATCCCGCGCAGTGGAACGAGGAAGAAGGCGAAAAGCCCCGCGTCCAGATCCTGCAAGGCCGCGATGCCCGCGTGGCGCCAGCTCCCGGCGACCGCGTGCTGGCCCGTATAGACGCTGGCGAAGGCGAAATCCCCGTCTACACCGCCAAGCCGATGAAAATCCTCGACAAGCCCCGTCGCGGCCAGATCGGCATCGTGCGCATGGACGATGATGGCGCCCGCCTCATCCCCGTCGATCGCAAGCAAAAAGAAATGCGGATTCCGCTTGGCGATCTGCTGACCGCCGCCGATGGCGATCTCGTCGAAGTCGAGGTCAAGCTATCCGGCCGCCTGATGATTCCGCGCGCCAGGGTCACCTCAGTCATCGGCAATCCGATGTCCGAAGGCGCTGTCAGCCTGATCGCCATCCACAATCTCGAAATCCCCTACCGCTTCCCCGCCTCCGTCATCCGCGAAGCCGACGAAGCCACCGAGGCGACCCTCAAGGGCCGCGAAGACTGGCGCGATGTCCCCCTGATCACCATCGACCCGTTCGATGCCAAGGATCATGACGACGCCGTCTATGCGGAGCCCGACACCGATCCTGCCAATCCCAAGGGTCACATCGTCATCGTCGCCATCGCCGATGTCGCGGCCTACGTTCGCCCCGGCACGGCGCTCGATCGCGAAGCCTACACGCGCGGCAATTCGGTCTATTTCCCCGACCGCGTCGTGCCCATGCTGCCCGAGCGCATTTCCAACGAACTCTGCTCGCTCAAGGAAGGCGAACCGCGCGCCGCCCTCGCCGTCCGCATGATCTTTGGCGCCGACGGCAAGAAGCGTGCGCACAGCTTCCACCGCATCCTGATGCGCTCTGCCGCCAAGCTGAGCTACCAGCAGGCCCAGGAAGCCATCGATGGCAACGCCGACGACAAGACCGGCCCGCTGCTCGAGCCCGTCCTGCGCCCGCTCTATGCTGCCTATGACGCCATGGCCCAGGCTCGCGACGCCCGCGGTCCGCTCGATCTCGATCTGCCCGAGCGCAAGATCATCCTCGACGAAAAAGGCCTCGTTAAAGACATCCGCATTCCCGAGCGCCTCGACGCCCACCGCCTCATCGAAGAAATGATGATCGCGGCCAATGTCGCCGCCGCCGAAACGCTCGAGCAAAAACGCTCGCCCCTGCTCTATCGCGTTCACGACGAACCATCGTCGGAAAAGCTGCAATCGTTGCGCGATTTTCTCGGCTCGCTCGATATGTCGATCAAGAAATCCGACAGCGTCCGCGCCTCCGATTTCAACGGCATTCTGGGTCAGGCCCGCAAGGCCGGCAACGTCGAACAGGTCTCTGAAATGGTCCTGCGCTCCCAGGCACAGGCCGAATACAACGCCGAGAACGTCGGCCACTTCGGCCTCAACCTCGATCGCTACGCCCACTTCACCTCGCCCATCCGTCGCTACGCCGATCTCATCGTCCACCGCGCGCTGATCAAGGCGCTCGACCTTGGGGACGATGGCCTGTCAGAAAACGAATCGATAAAACTTCCCGGCATCGCCCAGCACATCTCGGCCACCGAACGCCGCGCCATGCGCGCCGAACGCGAAACCGCCGACCGTCTGCTCGCCCAGTTCCTTGGCGCCCAGATCGGCGCGCGCTTCGAAGGCCGCATTTCGGGCGTTACCCGCTCCGGCCTGTTCGTGCGCCTCCTTGAAACCGGCGCCGACGGCTTCATCCCGGCCTCCACCCTCGGCCAGGATTTCTATCGCTACACCGAAGACCAGCAGGCGATGATCGGCGAACGCACCGGCGAGAAGTTCACCCTCGGCGATCGCGTCACCGTCCGCCTGCTCGAAGCCGCGCCGGTCGCCGGCGCCTTGCGGTTCGAATTGCTTTCCGAAGGCTCACGCGGCAATCCGTCATCTGGCAGACGAGGAGCCAAGCGCCCATCTAAGTCGTACGGGCCCAAGGGCCGCTCCAAGAGGTGATGTGATGGCAAACAAAGCAAAGACAGCCGTGCGACGCAGTGTCGGGCAGGCAATGTGGCGCGGCACGCTGTGCAAGTGCCCCCATTGCGGCCAAGGCAAGATGTTCCGCGCCTACCTCAAGGTGGCGGATAATTGCGAAATCTGCGGCGAACAGCTCGACCTGCACCGCGCCGATGACTTCCCGCCCTACATCGCCATCATGATCGTCGGCCATCTCCTGGTCGCCATCATGCTGCACATGGACATGGTCTATCACGTCAACCCGCTGACCTATCTCTACACCATGATCCCGCTGGCTGTGATTCTCCCCCTTGCCATGTTGCCGTCGATCAAGGGCGCCATTGTCGGCCTGCAGTGGGCCAACGGCATGTATGGCTTCGGCACCGGTCAGAAGGACTGAGGCCTGAAGTCTCCAGGTCGCGCGATCGGCACAATGCCATTGACTTCGGGGTGAAAATCCGTAGTTTGCGCTCAAATTCTGGCGCCGGGGAATCCGCGGCGCCTTTCGTTTTGTGAAGGACTAACAAATGGCCAAAGCCGCTTCCGTCAAGATCAAGCTCGTGTCGACGGCTGACACTGGCTATTACTACGTCACCAAAAAGAACGCTCGCACCCAGACCGAGAAGCTGACGTACAACAAGTACGATCCCGTCGTCCGCAAGCACGTCGAGTTCAAGGAAGCCAAGATCAAGTAATCTTGGCGCCTGCTCGATCGAGAATTCAAAAGCCCTGCATCACCGATGCGGGGCATTTTTTTGGTTTTGACAGATTTTTAGCGCGTGGCGACGCTCAACGTTAACACTATGCTATTGAAAACGAGCGGATTCACGCCGGACCGATGAAGCGGGCAATGGTCTCGAGGAAATGCGGCACCGAAATAGGCTTGCTGATGTAACCCTCGCAGCCGCCTTGTAAAATTCGCTCCTCATCGCCCCGCATCGCAAAAGCGGTGACCGCTATGATGGGAATATGGGAGAGCTCGTCGTCGTCCTTGAGCCATTTGGTCACGACCAGCCCAGACACCTCAGGCAATTGAATATCCATCAGAATTAGGTCCGGCAGATGGGCCCGCGCCAGGTCCAGCGCCTCCATCCCATTGCGCGTCTGGATCACGGCATAGCCCCGCGATTCCAGCAGATCGTTAAAGAGCTTCATGTTCAGCTCGTTGTCTTCCACGATCATAATGGTTTTTGGCATTTATCTTTCCTTGCACCGCAAAAGTGCCGGTAGCGCTTCGCTTTGCTACAGCAGTCAGCTAACATCGAAACCGTTACAAAACACCCAATGAGCCCAGCTGTGCCCCGTCCCGCGATTGCTGATCCGTCCGTCACCACGCTGGCCCAGGCCTGCCTGGGCTATCTTGCGGAGAACCCAGATGAGCTGCTGGCCTTCATGCAGCACGTTGGCCTTGATCCCGCAGCCCTCCGCTTGGCGGTCGGTACCCAGTCCTTCGAGCATGGCCTTATCGACCACGTTGCCTCAAACGAACCGATTCTGCTCGCCATTTGCGCCAATTTAGGGATGAGCCCGGAGCAGTTCATGCGCGTCTGGCACCGGCTCAATCCGGCGGGATAGCAATTGGCCCAGGACTGGCTCTGCCGCGATTGCCTGTCCCATGGCACCAGCGCCGCCACGCCCGGCCGCTGCCCGGCCTGTGGCTCACCGCGCTTGCGCAGCCACGACGAGCTGTTCCAACTGTCGATCGCCCACGTCGACTGCGACGCATTCTTTGCCTCGGTCGAAAAACGCGACAATCCGGACTTGCGCGACAAGCCGGTCATCATCGGTGGCGGTGTGCGTGGTGTGGTGTCCACCTGCTGCTATATCGCCCGCCAGTCCGGCGTTCGCTCCGCTATGCCGATGTTCAAGGCAAACCAGCTATGCCCCGACGCCGTGGTCATCAAGCCGACCATGGCCAAATATGTCGACGTCAGCCGCCAGATCCGCACCTACATGAACGCGCTCACCCCGCTGGTCGAGCCAATCTCGATCGACGAGGCTTTTTTGGACCTGACCGGCACTGAGGCGCTGCACAAGGCGCCGCCTGCTCTGGTCCTCGCTCGCTTTGCCAAGGCCGTCGAACGCGACATCGGCATCACCATCTCGGTCGGCCTGAGCCACAACAAATTCCTCGCAAAAGTCGCCTCGGACCTCGACAAGCCGCGCGGCTTTGCCGTCATCGGGAAGGCCGAAACCGTCTCGTTCCTGGCGCCCAAGCCGATCTCGATGATCTATGGCGTCGGCAAAGTGTTCGCCGAAACCCTACGCAAGGACGGACTGACCACCATCGGCCAGTTGCAGGACGAGCCCACCGAAAACCTGATGCGCCGTTATGGGGAAACAGGCGCTCGGCTGGCACGGCTGTCCCGGGGTCAGGACAGCCGCAAGATTTCATCAGATAGCGCAATGAAGTCAGTCTCTTCGGAAACGACCTTCAACTGGGATATTGCCAACCTGGACCAGCTTTCGACCGAGCTACTGAACCTCTGCGAGAGGCTGTCAGAACGCCTCAAGGCCAAGGGCATCGTCGGCGACACGGTGACGCTTAAACTGAAATCCGCCGGTTTCCGCTTGCGCACGCGGGCAAGGCACTTGATCATCCCGACGCAATTGACCAATTTGCTGTATGAAACCGGCCTGTCGCTGCTACAGCGCGAGGTTGACGGCACCGCTTTCAGGCTGATCGGTATCGGAATTTCCGGGATCGAGCCCGCCCACGGGAGCGATCCGGCCGATCTGCTCGAACCCGCTGTTGCACGCAAGGCAGCGGCAGAGCGGGCGATGGACAAGGTTCGCACCCGTTTTGGCCGCGAAGCGGTTATTCGCGGCAAGCTCTATGGGCGCAAGCCCAGCCGGCCGCCGCTCGACATTGATGACGACAAAACCGAAGGCAAGACAAAATGACCAGCCCGACCGAAAAACTCCGCGTTTACGGCTATGAACTTCCAGCACCCAAGGCGCCGGTGGCCAGCTATGTCCCCGTCTCGAGGAGCGGCAATATCCTTTATGTTTCCGGCCAGATTTCGAGCAACGAATCGGGCGTAATCACAGGACGCCTGGGTGAAAACATGAACGTCGTCCAAGGCGGCAACGCCGCAGAACTGGCGGCGCTCAATGTGTTGAGCCAGATCGTGCACATGGGTGGCGTGCCGCTGGCCGAGATCAAGCGCATCCTCAAGGTCACCGTACTGGTCGCGTCGACCCCCGAATTCAACGAACAGCACCTTGTAGCCAATGGCTGCTCCAATCTTCTGGTGGGCGTGCTGGGCGACAAGGGCAAGCATGCGCGCGCGGCCTTTGGCGTTGCCTCCCTTCCCTTTGGCGCCGCCGTCGAAATCGAAGCCGTCGTCGAGGTCTGATCGTTACGCAAGTGTCATCGGATGATGCCACTGAGACGATCTGAACTAGAAGAGGCCCTGCCATGACGCAAGCTATGTTTCCCCGCCCGATCGCTCATCGGGGTCTGCATGACCGCGCCAACGGCATCATCGAAAATAGCGCCAGCGCCTTCGAGGCCGCCGTAAATGGCGGCTTCGCCATCGAGTGCGACGTCCAACTGACCAGCGACGGCGTGCCTATGGTGTTTCATGACGATGGCGTGCAGCGACTGCTGGGTCGCGAAGGCCTCGTGGCCGATACCTTGGCCGCAGACCTTAAATCCACCCCTTTGCTCGGCAGCGCCGCGGGTGACCGGCCGCAGGATTTTACCGAGTTCTTGACGCAGATTACTGGCCGTACGCTGCTCCAGGTCGAACTCAAACGTCAGCGCGATGCCTCAGGCACCCAACACTTGGCGCGCGCAGTGGCCGAAGCGCTCAAGACCTATGACGGCGCGGTAACGATCGAATCGTTCGATCCCAATCTGCTGACCGCCATCCGGCAATTCGGTTTTACTGGTCTTCGCGGCATCATCACCTATGATTATGCCGATGCGAGCGAAGACGCCGGGCTCAGTGACGAACAGCGTTTCGCGCTGCGTCATCTGCTACACTGGCATGACACCCAGTTCGACTTCATTTCCTGCGACAAGACGGCGCTGGAGTTGCCGGCCATCAAGTTTTGGCGAGCCTTGGGAAAACCCGTGACGGCCTGGACAATTCGGTCCAGTCTTGAAGCCGAGGCCGCCCGGCCCCATATCGACCAGATCGTTTTCGAAGGCTTCGACCCCGACATTGTCAACTAGCGCTTACAAGGCGACCATTCATCCCTCGACCGCCGCTATCCCGGCAGCCGTGTGGAATTCGCTCGTGCCTTCTACCGCAGGGGTTCCAGATAACCCGTTTCTCGATCACGCTTTTTTTCTGGCGCTCGAGGAATCCGGTTGCGCAACCAAGCGCACCGGCTGGCAGCCGCAGCATATCCTTCTGAGCGATGATTCCGGGCAGCCAGTCGGGCTGATGCCGCTGTTTCTCAAATCCCATTCGATGGGCGAGTATGTGTTCGACCATGGCTGGGCCGATGCTTTGGAGCGCGCCGGCGGCAGCTATTATCCCAAGCTGCAGTGCTCGGTTCCATTCACTCCGGCGACCGCCCCCAAGCTGCTGGTGCCGTCCGGAAGCAGGGAAGCCCGCACAGCGCTGTTGGCCGCAGCCCAGCAGCTTGCACAGCAGCGCGCCGCATCCTCGGTTCACGCGACCTTTGTGCCTGAAGCAGAGGCCGACGAGGTCGCGGCAGACGGTTGGCTCAAGCGCGTCGATACCCAGTTTCACTGGCACAATGAAGGCTTTGCCGGTTTCGACGAATTCCTCGAAACGCTGGCCTCCCGCAAACGCAAGATGATCCGGCGTGAGCGGCGCGATGCACTCGCCGACGGGCTGACCGTTAAATGGCTCAGCGGGTCTGACCTCAAGGAACATCACTGGGATGCATTCTACGATTTTTACGAGGATACCGGCGCCCGAAAATGGGGCCGGCCCTATCTGAACCGAGAGTTTTTTTCGCGCCTGAACGAGTCCATGGCGGACCGCATCGTGCTTATGCTGGCCTATGATGGCGAAACTCCAATCGCTGGCGCCATCAACTTTGTCGGCAAGGACCGCATCTTTGGGCGCAATTGGGGCTGCACGCGCGACGTGCCTTTTCTGCATTTCGAGCTCTGCTATTATCAGGCCATCGACTACGCAATTGCCCACAAGCTGGCCGTCGTGGAAGCGGGCGCTCAGGGCGAGCACAAGCTGGCCCGCGGCTATGCCCCCGCGACCACCTATTCCGTGCACTGGATTGCCCATCCCGGGCTACGCGACGCCGTTGCCGACTATCTGGAACACGAGCGCTCCTCGGTGGAACACAATCAGGAAATCCTCGATCAGTTTACGCCGTTCCGCAAAGGCGAGCGCACTGATCGCTAACGGGTGCATCATCGCACTTTCGCCACGCAGCATCACGCTTTATGGATAGCCCCATGATTTGGGATGCTTTCGTTTTTGCGCTGCAGGCAGCGCTGGTCTTTCTGGTTTCAACGGCGCTGTTCGATGCGCTGCACTGGACTTTGCACAGATGGGAGGGATCCTCGATCCCGCTGTTGCGCAGGCTGTCTTCCTGGCACTGGGTGCACCACAAGTTCCTCGGGACGGATATGCAGGTCAATCCACGCTACGCGCGGGCCAACATCTGGTTTCATATTCTGCCTGAATACCTGACGTCGATGGTCGGGACCTTGGTGTTTCTCTTGGTCTTCCCCTGGCCGCCCATTCTCGCCGTCGGAATCATTCGAACCATCATGCTGGCTATGACGCTGCGCGAAGAGGGTTTGGACTTCAATCACATGTCGATGGACCGGGTCGGCGGCCAGCAGGGCCTGCTCTGGGTGAACAATAATTATCACGCCATGCACCATGTCTATCCAACCAATTATTTTTCCTCGTTCGCCAATGTGTTCGACCTGATCGCCGGGACTACCTGCCAGATCAAGGGGCGCAATTTCCTCGTGACCGGTGCCAGCGGGGCGTTTGGCTCTGCGATGGTCGACAAGTTGAAGACCCTCGGCGGCAGTGTGGAGACGGCTAAATCGGGTGTAGACTTCACGCCCGGCAACTATGGCGCCATAGCCGACAAGTTGGCGCGCGCCGACGTGCTGATCCTGTCCCATGGTGCCAAAAGCGACGATTGCTGGAACGCCAACTACGTCACCTTTTGCGACCTGACAGAACTTTTTATCGACCTCGGCAAACCGCGCCTGGCACCGCCGGAGGTCTGGGCCCTGGGCTCGGAAGTCGAGTTTCATGGCGACATGGGGATGGCAGAGCTCAAGGACTATTCCGCTTCCAAGCGTGCCTTTGCCCATAAGGCGCTGGACTACTACAGGTCGGACGCCCTGGTTTATCGCCACATCGTGCCGTCGTCCTTCACCTCAGCCATGGGCAAGGGTGCAATGAGCGCTGCAACGGCCGTGAACATTGCCATGTTCTTCACCCGCCGCGGCTTCCGCTATGTGCCGGTGACGATGACCGGGCTTGCGATCCTCAACTACTTCCGTTTTCGTTTCTTTCAGAAGCGCCAATCGGAAATCATCAAGCCGGCGGAGTGACCATGACCTACGATCCAGCCAATATCTTTGCCAAAATCCTCGCCGGCGAAATCCCGGCGCACAAGGTCTATGAGGATGATATCGCGCTGGTGATGATGGATATCTTTCCCCAGGCCAGGGGGCATGTCCTGGTGATCCCCAAGGCCGCGTCACGCAATCTGCTCGATGCCGAGCCGTCCACGCTGGCAGCAATCATGCCGCTCATCCAGCGTCTGGCCATCGCTCTCAAGGCAGCGACCAAGGCCGACGGCATCCGCCTGATGCAGTTCAATGAAGCACCGGCGGGTCAGACCGTGTTCTATCTGCATTTCCACCTGATCCCGGCCTATGAGGCTCAGGAGATGGCGAGCCATAGCGCCGGCAAGGCAGATGACGCAGAGCTGGCGGCACTGGCCAAAACAATAGCCGCCGAGCTTTAAAGCGAACTCAATCGCAGTATCAAATCTTATAGCTGATGGGCCACGACCAGGCCGCCCTTGAGCGTCACGATGCGGTCCGCGCGACGGGCCAGATCATGGTTGTGCGTGGCGATCAGCGCCGCGGCGCCTTCGTTCTTGATCAGATTAGCGAGCGCGCCAAAAACGATATCGCTGGTTTCCGGATCGAGATTGCCGGTGGGCTCGTCCGCCAGGATGACCTTGGGATGGTTTGCCGCCGCCCGGGCGATTGCCACGCGCTGCTGCTCGCCGCCCGACAGCTCAGCCGGCCGGTGGCTGGCGCGCTGCGCAATGCCAAGCAGATCGAGCAGTTCCAGCGAGCGCTTGTCGGCTTCCTGACGTGACTTGCCGGCGATCAGCTGTGGCATGGAGACGTTTTCCAGGGCCGTGAATTCGGGCAGCAAATGGTGAAACTGGTACACATAACCCACCGTCGAACGGCGCAATTGTGTTCGTCCACGGTCGCCCAGCTTGCTGGTTGTAATCCCCACAATTTCCACTTCGCCACCTTGTGGGCTTTCGAGCAGGCCTGACAGGTGCAGCAGTGTCGACTTGCCAGCGCCCGATGGCGCGACGAGCGCGACCATTTCGCCACTGTTGACAGTCAGATTAGCGCGCTCAAGCACGCGAACCATCTTGTCACCCTCGCCATAGTGGCGGTGGACGTCGGTTAGAACCAGATGAGGCTTATTCATAGCGCAGGGCCTCTACCGGGTCATATTGGGCGGCGCGCCAGGCCGGATACAGCGTGGCGAGAAAGCTCAACCCCAATGCTAGGCAGACCACGACCGTCACCTCGATTGGGTCGGTCTTGGACGGGAGCGATGACAGGAAGAATACCTCAGGCGGAAAGATCGCAACGCCCAGCGTATTCGAGACGAAGGCTCGCAGGGTTTCGGCATTGGCCGCGACCAAGAGGCCCAGGCCCGCTCCGGCCAAGGTGCCGATGACCCCGATGGTCGTCCCGGTGATCGAGAAAATTCGCATGATGGAGCCACGCGAGGCGCCCATGGTACGCAGCACCGCGATGTCGGAACTCTTGTCCTTCACCAGCATGATCAGGCTGGAGATGATATTGAAGGCCGCGACTAGGATGATCATCGAAAGGATGGTGAACATCACGACGCGCTCGACCTGCAAAGCCGAGAAAAATGTCTCGTTGCGCTGCTGCCAGTCGTTCAGGATAACCGGCCGGATCGGTGCCGACTGGATGCGCTCACGCATCACGGCGGTGTCGTCGGGATTATCGATGAACACCTCGGCGGCGGTCGCCTCGTTGATACGCTCATAGGCGGCGTCGATTTCTGCGTCGCTTGCCAGTGGGTCCAACTGCTCGAAACCGGGGCGCAGCACCTCGGTGAACAGCTTGAAATAGTCCTGCGCCGGCTCGAGCGGCATATACATGAAGAAGCTGTCGAACTCGACCATGCCGAGATCGAAGATCACATTGACCGGGTAGGAGCGGATTTGCGGTGTCGTGCCGAACGGCGTCATGGCGCCATCGGGATTGATGATCTGCACCTGATCGCCCAGCGACACGCCCAGCGTTTGCGCAAGCCGGTAGCCGATGGCAATTCCCTTGCCCTGATCCCAGCCGTCCCAGCCGCCCTGCTCTGCCGCACCGTACAACAGCTTGAGTTTCTTGAGGTTTTCCTCGTTCATGCCGCGCACGGTGACGCCGGTGGAGCTGCCCTTACCCGACGCCAGGACTTGGCCTTCGACGAAGTACACCGCGAAATCGACGCCAGGAATGTTCTGGATCGTCGCGACGGTTTCCTCGTAATCGGTGAACTTGCTCTCGATCGGATAGACCGTGAAATGCCCGTTCAGACCCAGGATTTTGGTGAGCAGTTCCGCGCGAAACCCGTTCATCACCGACATGACGACGATCAGCGTCGCCACGCCGATCGCCACCCCGACCATGGTCAGGCTGGAGATCACCGAGATAAAAGCTTCCTTGCGCCGGGCGCGCAGATAGCGCCCAGCGATCATCCACTCGAAGCGCGAAAAGGGGCGTGTGCCCTTGTTCAGCAGCGGCGGCGCCGTGTCGGTCAAATGTCAGTCTTTCTCTGTGGCTCGATGAGGCCCTTGAGCCGCGCTACGGCATCCACCAACGGCAGCGTTTCGCGTTCGCCGCTCTGGCGGTGCTTGATCTCGATTTCGCCCGCCTTGAGCCCGCGCGGCCCCAAGATGATCTGATAGGGAATGCCAATCAGATCGGCCGTGGTGAACTTAGCGCCGGCGCCCTGATCTCGATCGTCGTAAAGCATGTCGACACCAGCGGCATTGAGTTCGGCGTAGAGCGTTTCGCAGGCCGTGTCACAGTTCGCATCGCCAGCCTTTAGATTGATCAGAACGGCCTCGAACGGCGCGACACTCACTGGCCAGACAATGCCGTTTTCATCATGCGACGCCTCAATGATGGCTGGCACCAACCGGGTCAGACCGACGCCATAAGAGCCCATGTGCACGGTGATTTCCTTGCCGTCCGGCCCGGTGACGCTGGCCTTCATGGGTTCGGAATACTTGGTGCCGAAGTAGAAAATATGGCCGACCTCGATACCGCGTGCGGAAACCCGATTTTCCTCGGTCACGCTTGCGTTAAACTCGTCCATGTCGACCATGTCTTCGGTCGCTGCATAGAGCGAGGTCCAGTCGTCGAAAACCGGCTTCAGATCGCCCCGGAAATCGGTGTCTTGTCCAGGAATTGGCTTATCCAGCAGTTGTTTATCGCAGAACACGGCGCTTTCGCCGGTTTCGGCGAGGACGATCCATTCATGGCTCAGATCGCCACCGATCGGGCCGGTATCGGCCTTCATGGGAATGGCCGTCAGGCCCATTCGTGCATAGGTCCGCAGATAGGCCACGAACATCCGCTCGTAGGCTATGACAGCGTCTTCCTTAGTCAAATCAAAGGAATAGGCATCTTTCATCAGGAATTCGCGGCTGCGCATGGCACCGAAGCGCGGACGGACCTCGTCGCGGAATTTCCACTGGATATGATAGAGGTTGAGCGGCAAGTCCTTGTAGGATTTGACCGACGACCGGAAAATGTCGGTGATCATTTCCTCGTTGGTCGGACCGTATAGAAACTCGCGCTCATGCCGGTCTTGGATGCGAAGCATTTCCTTGCCGTAGGCGTCATACCGCCCTGATTCGCGCCAAAGGTCCGCGGACTGGATGGTGGGCATCAAAAGCTCGATCGCGCCGGAGCGGTTCTGCTCCTCTTCGATGATTTTTTGTACCTTCATCAGTACTTTATAGCCAAGCGGCAGCCAGGAATAGAGCCCCGATGCCTGCTGGCGGATCATGCCGGCGCGCAGCATAAGGCGATGGGAAACGATCTCCGCTTCCTTGGGAACATCGCGCAGCACGGGCAAAAAGTAGCGGGACAGGCGCATTGGAACTCCCGGAAAGACAATAGACTCAAGGCTTTTCTTGATGCCCACTCAAACCCTGTTCGTCCATCCGATGCAAGCATGGATGACATGCAGAATCTGCGTGACAGGTTCGTAACAAGTTGTTAGGGTCCGGCGCAATAAAGCAAAGGCGGTCCAAACCGCCGGACGTCGACAACGTCAAGGGAGGAGCGTTGGCAGCGCGCTGTAATAGCGCACATCAGACCAGCGTATTGTCGGACAAACTCAAGTCAGCGGGGCCCAGTGCCCCGCTTTTTTGCTTTATAAGCATGACACTGTATTGTTTCGGCGCGCCGAGTGCGGCTGCTGGACTTCGGTCATGCTTGGCGGATGTGCTGAACACTGACGGTCGACTGCATGATACTGGTCGTCGCGGCGCTGCAGATATCTTAGCAGCCTGTTAGCATAGTGTTAACTTTGAGACCCTGGTCGCGCTAACGGTTCCAGTAATGGTGGAGGGTCTCGTTGCTCAGGCCCCAGAACAGCAACAGCGTCATGACAATCGACAGGGCGGTCGCGATGAGCGCCTTGCGAAGAAGCTGCGGGGACACCGGTGCGCCGGGGTCGGTTCCGGCAGTAACTTCGCCCGCATCGCTCTGGCTGCGCGTGCCGATCGGCAGCACGGCGACAAAACTCAGCCACCAGACGACGAAGAACACGGCAATGATCGAACCGATGGGCATTTCATATCCTCGATCGCATCAGCGACGGCGCGGAGCTGCGGAACGCAGGCGCGGCCCGAGTGGCCACGCCTTAGTATCAAACCAGCCTACACCCGATGCACAAACACCGAAACATTGGGCTTGCGACCCCAATAGGCGTTGACCTCGTTGCGGATCGCCTTGAACAGCGCCGAATTCAACACCTCGGTATCGCTGCGGCGTTTTGGCGGCATGGATTTCAAGACGCCGGTCACGGTGTCCTCGACCAGATCGCTCAGCGATTCTTCCTCGGTCTCTGGCAGGCCCTCGATCACCAGATCCGGACCGGACACAACCTGGCCGCTGCCGTTGACGCAGAGGCTGACCACGACGTGGCCCCCAAACGACAGGCGGCGGCGACCCTTGATGCCCGACTCCTCGGGCGTGCAGAGCACGAGGCCGTCGAGATAGAGTTCACCAGTCCGCACTTCGCCGCGCATCAGGGCAGGTTCAGGGAACAGTCGAACCATGTCGCCGTTGCGGGCTTCGAGCACATTGGCGATGCCCGCTTCGCGACCCAGCTTGGCCTGGGCGACCAGATGGACGGCCTCGCCATGCACGGGGACCAGGACCTCGGGCTTGACCCAACTATACAAGCGACGCAGCTCTTCACGGCGGGGGTGGCCGGTGACGTGGACCAGGCCGTCATTGGCCGTGATGACCTCGACGCCCTTGTCGATCAGCATGTTCTGGATGTCGATGACTTCGCGCTCGTTGCCGGGAATGGCCCAGGACGAGAAGATCATCCGGTCGCCAGCGCTCAAATCGATCACCGGGTGTTCGCCCCGGGCGATACGCGCGATGGCGGCGCGGGCTTCGCCCTGGCTGCCGGTGCAGATCAGGACGATCTTGTTGCGGGCGATGGAACGATAGGCGTCCTGATCCAGCAAGGGCGGCAGGCCCTCGAGCATGCCGAGTTCCCTGGCAATGCCCATGATGCGGTGTAGCGAGCGACCGGACATGACGACCTGACGTCCGGCCTTTTCGGCAGCGCGGACGATCGACACCACGCGACCGACGTTGGAGGCAAACGTCGTGACCGCGACGCGATTTGGCGCTTCGGCGATCATGGCGGCGAGGTTGGCGGCGACTTCGGCTTCGCTGGGGCTTTCGCCATCCTTGAGCGCGTTGGTCGAGTCGCAGATCAGCGCCAGCGGCGTCGAGCGGTCCTGGCCAATTTCTTGCAGGCGGGCAAAATTGGTCGGCGCATTGATCACCGGGGTCGGATCGAGCTTCCAGTCGCCAGTATGCAAGATGCGACCGACCGGGGTCGAGATTAGCAGTGCATTGGCTTCGGGAATCGAGTGCGCCACGTTGATGAACTCAACGGTGAATGGGCCAACCTCGAAGGGCTTGCCCGGATCGACCAGGGTGATAGCGACGTTTTCGGTGATGCCATCCCCTGCCCGCTTGGCGGCCAGCATGGCAGCGGTGAACTGCGTGCAATAGACCGGCTTTTCAAAACCGGGCCACAGATCGAGCACGGCGCCGTAGTGGTCTTCGTGGCTATGGGTAAGAATCAGCGCCAGAACGTCATCGGCGCGTTCTTCCAGAAATTCGGGATTGGCCATGATCAGCTCGATGCCTGGCAGGTCGGGCCCGCCAAACGTCACGCCGCAGTCGACCACGATCCATTTGCGGGCATTGGCGGGGCCAAAGCCATAGGCGCCCATGTTCATGCCGATTTCGCCGACGCCGCCAAGCGGCACAAATACGAGTTCATCCCTTTGGGTTTTAGCCATGGGTCTTTAGTCCTTTCGAGCGCAACGCCGGGCGATCATTGGCCGCCGGTCGCCTGCGCAGATTGATGGTCAGCTTCGGGCGCTGGCCGTTGCCCCAAAATGCACGTCGCCCGCGGTGATCGCGATGCGACGATTATCGTCGGCGCGGACGATAAGCCGTCCCGCCGCGTCGATTGATTCAAAAACGCCACGCAAGACGTCGCCGTTTTGATTGACGGCTACTGGCGCCCCAAGACCGGCAGCACTATGGCGCCAGCGCTCTAGCACAGCTTCTACGCCACGCCCATCGTCCCAGATCGCAAAGACCTCGACCCAGGCGTCGCTCAGGGCTTCGAATACCGCCTTGGCGTCGAGAGCGGCGCCAAGCTTAGCAAGGCTCGTGGCGGGATAAGGCAAGCCGTCGGGCGCCGCGACGACGTTGACACCAATGCCGATCACCACGGCATGCCGCCCATCGGGCAGTTTGGTGGCCTCGAGCAAAATGCCTGCCAGCTTGGCCCCATCGGCCAGCACGTCATTGGGCCATTTCAGCGCGATGCGACCGCTACTGCCCAATTCATCGGCGCCATCGATACCGATCTTGACGAAGCCCCTGGGCAACAGGGTAGACAGCGCTGCGTTCAGCGCGACCCCGGCCACAAACCCGAGCGTTGCGGCCAGAGCCGGATCGACGT
>Ga0247806_10000257_pt1 | contig 36685 bp, 32 predicted proteins | sample UWRJL059202B1_FD_179935 | JGI IMG/M metagenome (GOLD analysis project Ga0247806, IMG submission 179935) | Plant litter microbial communities from Arlington Agricultural Research Station in Wisconsin, United States - UWRJ-L059-202B-1 | ecosystem: Environmental > Terrestrial > Plant litter >... | reverse complement strand
CTGCGCAGGTTCGCGCCTGCTCGTGCAGGAAAATGTGGCCGACCTCGTGATCCGCAAGCTGAAGGACAGGTTGAATACCTTGTATGTCGGCGATCCGCTGGACAAGAACACGGATATCGGCGCGATTCATTCGCAGGAACAGCTGACAACGATTCAGCGCTACCTGGAGATCGGCAAAAAGGAAGGCCTGGAAATGTATGAAAGTACCTGTAAGCTTCCGGAAAAAGGGTATTTCTGCCGTCCGACCTTGTTCCTGAATGTCGCGCAATCCAGCCAGCTGGTCCAGGAAGAGATTTTTGGCCCTGTGCTAACAATACAGACTTTCCGCACCGTCGACGAGGCGATCCAGAAGGCCAACAACACGCCTTACGGACTGGCAGCGGGCGTATGGACCGACAAAGGTTCGAAGATCTTCAACATGACGAGCCAGTTGCGCGCCGGTGTGGTTTGGGCCAATACTTACAACCAGTTTGATCCGGTTTCGCCTTTCGGCGGCTACCAGGAAAGTGGTTTCGGTCGCGAAGGCGGTTTGCACGGACTCGCGCCGTATTTAAAAATGAATGATTGAGCACGCCGTTTCAAACAAAAACAAATGCACATGGCAAGACTGGATATTTTGAAAACGTATAAAATATACATTGGCGGACAATTTCCGCGCACGGAATCAGGCAGGTATTACACACCGCTTGATGCGCAGGGCGAAGTACTGGCCAATGTATGCCTTTCGTCGCGCAAGGACCTGCGGAATGCAGTTGTCGCCGCACGCAAAGCCTTCGGCAGTTGGGCACAAAGGCCGGCATTCAACCGCGGACAGATCCTGTACCGCATCGCAGAACTGCTCGAAGGCCGACGCAGCCAGTTCACCGAAGAACTGGTAAAACAGGGAATCGCGCAGGAAGATGCTGTGAAAGAAGTCGATCTCAGCATCGACAGGCTCGTTTACTACAGCGGTTGGTGCGATAAATACCAGGCTGTTTTCAGCTCGGTGAATCCCGTGGCCTCTTCCCATTTCAACTTTTCGGCGCTCGAGCCGATGGGCGTTGTTGGCGTTATTTGTCCGCCGGAATCGGCTTTGCTTGGATTGGTTACAGCTTTGATCCCGGTGATCGCTGGCGGAAATACGGCAGTCGTGCTGGCTTCAGAAAAACTGCCGCTTTGTGCCGTGACCTTTGCAGAAGTATTGCACGCGTCCGATGTGCCTGCCGGCGTCGTGAATATCCTGACCGGCTCCGAAGCTGAATTGCTTTCGCAGTTCGGTTCGCACGAAGACATCAATGCTGTTTGTTATGCGGGTTCGATTCCCGACCACGGTACCAAATTAAGGGAATTGGCCGCAGGAAATATGAAGCGCCTGAAAACGATCGATCCGGAAATCCTGGATGCACGCGCAGAATCGCCCTATAGGATCACCGATTTCCAGGAAGTCAAAACAACCTGGCACCCGATAGAGGCGATTGGTGGCTCGGCAGCGGGTTATTAATTATTATATTAATTGAATTAAAATAAAAGTCCCCGCATCCAATTTGGATGCGGGGACTTTTTGTTTTTTGATGAAACAAATTAATGCTTGCTCAGCTTACCGTTGTAAACTGTATTGTTCAGTTGAACTCTATACAAGTACATTCCTGAAGTCAAATCATCAATATTCGTACTGAATAAAGAAATGCCCTCGCTTGCAATTTCCTGATTTACGAGTTTCTTCACGAGGTTGCCTTTCAGGTCATATAGAGTAATGCTTACAACATCTTTTTCGTTGGTAGCTACCTGGAAAGATACTTCTGATTCCGAAGGGTTTGGGAATACGCTGACAACTTCGGGATTGCTTGGCTCCGCTGTTTCGTCATCAATCGAAGCTGCAATTACGGTTCGCAATACTCCGGTGTTCAGTTTAATGTACTGTATGACACTGCTTGAGCTGCATACGTTGGAAACCGTGATTGTAATCTTGTAAGTGCCACCATTCGGAGCACTCGAAAAGTGTGCAAAATAGGGATTGTCTTCATTGCTTGTCAGTAAGCCTGTTAGTGGAGCCGTCTCAACGCCTGTATAGTTTTCCGGATCACCATTATAGTTGAGGTTATCCCAGGTACTTCCATTCTTTTTATCAACGCGGATTGTAACCTGGGCATTGGCGCTGCCGGTCCCGCCGCTGAGCCCAGTAAGGTCAAACGCAGTGAAAGCACGGCCAACTTCGTTTGGTTGATCTGGATTGGTATGTTGCATTGCATATTTGTATCCTCCACTTGAACTACAGCTTGTTGGGCCATCCGTATATTCAAAGCCTACAGAAGTTGTTGTATTTGTTGGTGTCGGTATCGTGCAGCCAGGTCCTACATAGCCGAGTCCGGGTTTCGTTGCGGCGGTTGTTCTTAAAGAAGTGGTGATTGGTGGTGGCCCCGCAACATTGAAATACAGGGATTGTGAGCCGACAGATACACCACAGGCATTGTATGCGGTCACAATGATGGCAAAGAATCCAGTATGTGTTTGCAGCCAGGTACCGTTAGCACCACCAGGCAGATTTTTCGCGTCGGTTGGGAAAGTAGTTACCACTCCTGTGGAATGTACATGCGAATAGGTGCCATTCGGACAAGATACAGGTGCTGTAAACAAATCCACTTTATAGGAAACTGCGCCGGTACTTAAGTTGGTCAATGTAATAGGAGCAGAGGAGCAATTAAATGTTTCCAGCGGTGACCCACAGTTGTTAGGTGTCATGTTGTTGATCTTGAAATTCGCAAAAGGCGTAGCCACGGTCGGCGTGACAAAGATCAATGCTTTTCGTGCGACCGAAGTACAGGTGGTGGATTGGGTTTGCAGTGTCACAAGAAAATAACCGCCTGCACTAAATGCGGTCGCATTCGCACCGGTATTCAGGTTAATCGTTGACGGGATAGCTGACCCTGCCCAGGTTGCCGATGGATTGGAATTGTATCCGCCGGAAGTTGGCGTTCCTGATGCGTTAGCCGCCTGCACAGTAAGCCTGTAATTCGTAATCGTGGTACTTGCCGTAGGCACGTAATTTAAATTGATCGCATTGCAGCCATAAGTCTGGATAGACGTAGGCGATACGTTCGTATTTCCGTTGATGTTGAATACATTGGCATTAACACTATATACTGTAACAGACAATACATGGGAGGTATCAGCTCTGTAACTGTGGCCACCGCAGGCACCCGCAGGAGATTCGCCTCCGGAAACAATGACGCGGTAATAACCGGTTTGCAACATGTGCGCCGAAAAGTTAATGGTACTTCCATGACCGCCACTGTTGACCTGGTATATTGTTCCCCAGTTGGTGCTGGGTGTATAGCTGGAATATTGGAGCCTGACACTGCTGTTCATGCTGAAACAACCTGCACTATTCGCCAGTGTAATGGATTTGTCAACGAATCCGCAGCCGGTATTGGCATTGTCCGACCAGTTTGTGCTCCAAAAGTGATTGGCAGCAAGGAGTGCATGGCTGCACAGGATTACAAGTGCGCTCAATGCGACCTGCATAATTTGAATTCTTTTCATAAATTAGGTTTTAATAATTCATCAATGTGTGGTTGCTTTCATACGAAGCCCGAAAGCAAGGCTTGGAAATACAGGACTTTTGAAGTCTGTAGTGCCGGATGGCGTAAAGGTTTTACAGAGTAGACTGATTGTGTTTTGATTAGTAATAAGAATAACGCATTTAAAATGGCGCTACACTAAATTATAAATAAAACGCATTCAAACAAATAAGACCTTGTTTTTTAACAAAAAAACAAGGTTAAACTATTTTATAAATAGCTTTTTGATGAGATAGGGGAAGTGAAGGAGCAAGCCCTTGGGTATTTCAACGGATGGCAATTTGCCAACAGCATTTATTCCATCCTGAAAGAAAAGGGAACGTCAACGTAAGCTTCAACAGGTATACCTGCCTGTGTAGCGGGGATCCAGCGGGGCATTGTGCGCAACAGCCTTAAAATCTCACGGTCACATTCGGGACAATCGGGAACACCTCTTAAAATTTCTATTTTGTCTACAGCGCCATCTGTGAGAATTCTAAACCGCACGAAACACTTGCCGGTCAATCCGATCTCCGCCATGCGTTTTGGATAACGGATGCTGTCGTGGATATAACGCTCAAATGCAAGCACTCCGCCGGGAAATTCAGCATCGCTTTTACAAAAACATATGATATGCATGGCTGTATCTTTTTCCTGTGCGAAAATAATACGGCCTGTGCTGAGCACAATCCCGAGCAGGAGCAATGCTTTTAGTGGCATGTAGAATTGAATTAGTCCAATGTAAAGTTGATCGGAAGTGTAAAATAGGCGTCAACTTCTTTACCATTTTCTTTGGCAGGTCTCCATTTTGGCATGTTTTTCAAAACGCGGATGGCTTCCTGGTCGCATTCCGGACAATTTGCTACACCCTGCACTACTGCTACATGGGTGATAGTTCCATCTTTGCTTACCACAAATTTCAAAAAACACTTGCCCTCCGTATGATTTTTAGTGGCTATCTGAGGATATACAAGATTTTTCTTGATGTATGCCGCCATTGCTTTCTGGCCTCCTTTGAAAGTGGCTTCCCGATATTTGGTTTGAGCGAAGAGTATGGTATTACAGAGCAACAGGCCGCACAAAAGGAGATTTTTCATAGTAAAAATTGTAAAGGGTATCTGAATGAATAGTTAGCTGCAAAGCTACTCTAAAAGTATATTAATAGGAAGTGTAAATAAAGACCTGCAAATCTTTCCATTCGTACGGGCCGGAATCCATTAAAGACAATGTGCTAATCCAACGTAAAATTGATCGGAAGGGTGAAATAAGAATTGACTTTTTTACCCTTGTATTTGGCAGGTTTCCATTTCGGCATGTTTTTGATCACGCGGACTGCCTCCTCGTCGCATTCCGGACAGTTTTTTACACCACGATCTACTATTACTTTGGATACAGTTCCCCTTTTGCTGATAACAAATCTCAGATAGCACTTGCCCTCTGTGTTACTTTGAATGGCAGCCTGAGGATACACAATATTTTTCTGGAAGTATGCCGCCATTGCTTTCTGACCTCCTTTAAAAGCAGCTTCCCGGTCTACAAAAGTATAGATTTTTTCTTTGGATTCAGTTTGTGCAAAGAGTACTGTATTGCATAGCAACAGGCAGCACAAAAGGAGATTTTTCATAAGTGTAATAATTGTAAAAGGGTAACTGAAATGAATGATTACTGCAAAGCTATTCAAAACAAATATTTAACGGAAGTGCAAATGACGATCTGCAAATCTTTCCGTTATTGCGGGCCGGAATCCATTTGGGCATGCCGGAAATACTTTTTGCAACTGCTTCGCTCACGTAATTAGAACGTTCAGCTTTGGCATGAGAAACAGACCCGTCCTTTTCGACAATGAAAGAAACCCTAATTGTGCCGTCCAATTCTTCGTAGGAATCAAAACTGATGTTTTGCTGTATCCATTGCATCATCGCGGCATAACCACCCGGGAATTCAGTTTCCTTGTCTACATAGGTATAGACAGTCGTGTCTGTATCCTGTGCAAACGTTTGTCCGGAGAAGAGGCATAAAAAAAGGAGGTGCGGAATGCGCATGAGCTACAGTTTTAACACGGAGTTTGAAACCTCAAAAGAGGTGTACTTATCGTTGAAAGATTAATTGAAAACAAAATTGATCGGCAAATGGAAATAGCTGTCGACAGCTTTGTTGTTCACAAGGGCAGGCTTCCACTTAGGCATGCTTTTCACGACACGCATGGCTTCGCGGTCGCACTCAGGACATCCCGCGACGCCCCGCATAATTTGGACCTGTTCGATCTTTCCCGTTTTGGTAACCACAAATTTAAGAAAGCATTTGCCCGAGATTTTTTCTTCAAGCGCCCTTTCCGGGATCTGGAGATTGTTCGTTACAAATTCCCGCATGGCTTGCATGCCGCCTGTAAACTCGGCATATTCATCAGGTACTGACACAATCGTGTCTTTTTGCATGGGCGCGACGTAATCTTTTGAAACCGGTTCAACATTTGTGCTTTCGATTTCATATTGTGCGAATACACAAGGGATATTCAACAACAGGAAACAGGATAGGATCAATTTCATAATTCAGTTTTTGAAGGTGTAATTTAGAACTTACTGGAGCCTGAAGGTAACCGGAAGCGTAAACCAGCTTTTCACGACTTTGCCTTTGTTTTTAGCCGGAATCCAGGCGGGCATGTTGCGAACGAGCCGAAGTGCTTCCTGGTCCAGTTCGGGAGATGCACTTTTGACAATGGATGAATGGATGATTTTTCCGTCTGTGTCGACGACGAACTTCACATAACATTTGCCCTGTATCTCTTTTTCCAATGCTTCCGGCGGATATTGCAGGTGTTCCGTAAAATAAGCATTCATCGCAGCCCTTCCACCGGGATATTCGGCAGCTTCGTCAACGACCTTCCAGGTATCATCCGGCCCGGGATTTTCGACAGGTGGCGGCGCGGGTGCTGATGCAGGTTCAGGCATTGCAGCATCACCCCCGCGGGAGCTGTACAATTCCACCTGGTTGTGCAATGCTTTGAAAGTGCCGGCATCGACCAGCGTGATGGACCTATATGCGCCCTGCGGATGCGAAAATTCAAGTGTACTTCCAACGGCAGGTTCCTGGAGTGTAAAACAGCCTTTCGCATCCTGTCTGTAGTTGGTCCCATCCACGGAAAGTGTGACGTACAGGAGCGGTTGGTTGTCGGCCGGGTTCATGACACAAAGTTTTTCCGGCTTCGGGGCAGCAGCTTGTCCAAAGGATGTGCTGAGTGCAAGCAGGCAAAAAACAGTTGAAATAAATTGCATGGTTGGGTTGTTTGTGTGTTTCAAAAATAGAACAATTTTCAATGCAGCGGATGATGTTGTATGTGATAAACGTGATTGTTGTGTATGTGGTAGCGGCGGGGAATCCGGTTGGGGTAATCGTGGAGTAGTTGGTTGTTGCCATATCGTGATATGGCGATAAGTATCTGGCTCATCAACAGTAGTTGTGCAATTATAAACAAGGGCTTGAAATCCGCTAAGTCCGCCAATAACCAAAGTATCTGAAAATTTCTGATCCGCAGTAAAAAACGGCGTCATTCGGGTATAAAATTGATCGGCAATATAAAAAAGGAACGAACAGGTTTTCCATCTTCTATTTCGGGTTTCCAGCCCTGCATCTTACGTACAATTCTTTTCGCTTCATATTCCAGCAATGCCGCGTTTTCGAGGTTGGGAATGGCATATATATGGGATACATTTCCATCAGGCTCTATGGCAAAACGAATAAATACCTTGCCATACTGTTTTTTTTCAATGCATTCCTGGGGATAATTCACCTCACGCGTAATGTATTTCACCAAATCCGCAAAGCCATTTTTATAATTAACAACTGTGTTTTCAGTAGACTTTTCAACGGGAGAATCAGGATCTGGTTTCTCAACAACTCCATAGCGTTCATCTTCCTCTTTCCAGACGCGGTCTTCGTACGCTGCATCCGGATACAGGTATATTTGTCCCTCGGAAATGAAAGTTCCGTATCTGTAATATTCCTGTGTACGTGCGATGTAGTGCGCGTGCTTGAATTGAACCTGGTCGCCTTTTTGCAAATCTTCACTGTATCGAAATTTACCGTTTACATCCGTCTTTCCCACACAACCCTTGTTGATCCATATTTCAACAGCTTCCAGTGGCTGATCGGTCATGGCGCTGATGACTTTGAAACGTTGGCCTGCACTTGCAGTAAACAGGCTCAAAAGACAGCAAAAGAGGAAAATTATTTTTCGGGCCATGGTTTAGCGTAAATGAGTTGTACATAGAAATCTTCAGCACAAAAATAAGCAATTTTCAATCGCTAGTCGACGTGCGTGAAGATAGTGTGATTGTATACAATTACACATTGTAAGGGCGTATTTGCACAGATCGCCATATGACGATATGTAAAATCGAAGAAAACTCAGATCCCTATCTCGATTTTAAGGCTCAAACGAAACGAGCAATAAATAATAAGAAGCCACCGGCTTTCCGGCTACTTTAGCGGGTTCCCAGGGCGGCATTTTCCGAATAAGCTGCACAACCGCCCGGTCACATTCCGGACAATCTGTTACCCCGCGCTGGATTTGGATTTCACCAGTCGTGCCGTCAGCTTTGATAACAAATTGCACGTAACATTTTCCGGAAATGGGTTCCATCAAACAGGTTGGATATACCATGTTTTTACTGATGAAATGCATCCTTCACCGCTTCGACCTTGTTGCCGATGAGTTGGATATACCATGTTTTTACTGATGAAATGCATCATGGCTGCCGTGCCGCCTGGATATTCAGCAGCTTCATCTGTAAAAGTATAGATTTTTGCAATTGTATCTGTTTCCTGCGCCAATAGAGGAATCCAGGTAAAGCAGTAACAAAGTGTCCGGAAGATCCATTTCATGGTGCAGGTTTTTGTAAATGTAATAATTTACTGCGTAGGAGTGCCTGGGCTTAAGTTCTGCGGATTGGTATTATCGAAAATGCGAAGCACCTAAAAACAAAATCCCCTGCTGCCGAAACAACAAGGGATTTTGAATGAAGGTAAAAGGTAGGTCAGCAGCTTTTATTTCCGGATCAGCCTGAGCATTTCAACGCCTTTTCCGTGCAGGATCTGTACTTGATAAACGCCGCTTTCGAGCGTCTGTACCGACCAGTCTGCGATCGCTTCTTCGGTTGCGCCAACTACTTTTCCTTGCATATCCAGGATACGGATCGCGCGTACATCAGTAAGTTTTTCCAGGCCTGAGATCTTGAAGCCGGATTCGGCAGGGTTTGGATACAAGACCAGTACGGGCGACTGCAATTCTGCGAGTCCAAGCGTATTGACCGTAAAACAGCCGGAGATCACAGTACAGTTGTTCTGCGTTACAATAACCCTGTACAATCCATTCGCAGCAGGGGTGAAGCTTTGTGCCGTTTCGCCCGGGATAATCATTCCCGTGTTGCAATTCATCCACTCATAAGTAGCGCCGCTGGCCCCAACGGTATACGTGAAACCATTGGCGGTAATCTCCATGTCGATTTCCGGCAGTACGTTGAGCGCAATTGTCACTGTGGAATCACAACCGTTCGCCGCTGTCATGATCTCTGTACCGTTCGGATTGGCAGCGCCATAAGGGGTTCCATTGACGAAAACCTGTTCGTAGTGACAGATCGTAGAAGTCACAGTACCGGTAACCGCAGGCAATACATTCAGCGCAATCGTCACCGTAGAATCACAGCCGTTGGCCGCAGTCAGTACTTCCGTACCATTCGGGTTGGCCGCGCCGTAAACCGTTTCGTTGACAATGATCTCGTCCTCGTGACAGACCGTTGCTGTCAGCATATGTGTGATTGCCGGCAATACGTTGAGTGCAATCGTTACGGTGGAATCACAACCGTTCGCAGCTGTCAGAACTTCCGTTCCAATCGGGTTGGCAGCGTTGTAAGCCGTTTCGTTGACGATAATTTCCTCGTCCTGGCAGATAGTTGTCGTCAGTGTATGTGTAATTGCAGGCAATACGTTGAGTGCAATCGTCACGGTGGAGTCGCAGCCGTGTGAACCTGTGAATATTTCTGTGCCGGTTGGATTGGCGGCGTTGTAAACGGTTTCGTTGACAATAATTGCTTCATCCTGGCAGATTGTTGTCGTTACGGAACCCAGCAATTGCTCAAAAGGCGTGATGTTTTCAGTAACAAGGCTATCACAGCCGTTGGCAGCTTCGCCAGCGAGTGTGGAAATGTGTGAAACCGGTTCTGTGATATTTTCGGCAATTGTTCCATCCGCATAAGTATAATCCGTTCCGTAGCATACGGTGTCCAATACGGTATTTGAAGCGGGTTGTCTGATGGCTACGGATGGCGTTTGACTCATTTCCCGGGTGCACGTAAGCGGCGATGTGTTTGCGCGGGGAGTTTCAGTCTGTGCGATGATATTCCAGGTAGTAGTTGTTGTAATAGCTCCTGCATCGAACGTCAACGCATCGCCGGTACCGGTCTGCGGTGATCCGATAACGATGTCTTCCAGCAGATCATTCCTCAGGGTATAGCTCACGCCATTGGCAGATGCTGCGAGTTCAACAGTTACATCTCCGCTGATGCAAAAAGATGCGACACTTGCGCTCACAGCTTTATCTGCGATCTGCGCAGCGACTGTAATTGCGACAGCTACACGCGATGGGCTGGCGCCACCGCCGGTGCTGTCCTGTACATAGAAAGTAGCATCCGCAGTCAAAGGAGCGGTAATAAATAGGGATCCCGAACCGAGCCAGTTTCCGGCGGTCGGTGCGTCATACCAGCTGAGTACACCATTCGGTCTGCCCGCTGCGGAAAGCGTTGCAGGTGTACCGTAGCAAACCACGAGGTTTTCTGGCGTTGTTGAATTGCTTGGTGCATCTGGTTGGGGGAGCGGACTCACATTTTCGTAGTATTTGAAGACATTTGTGTTGTCGCCGGCAAGGACATCAAGATCGTCATCTGCATCGAGGTCGCAGAAAACAGGAGCGCAGTAAATGGCCGGCGTAGATGTTAATCCGAACGGGTTGGTAACAGGTGCGGCAAAAGCAGGTGTTACCATATCTCCTGTGTTTTCAAAGTACACATGAGATCCATCCTGTGTCCCGACCAACAAGTCCTGATCCCCATCCTTGTCGAGGTCCGTGAATACGGGTTTAACCGCCAATCCGACATCTGAAAGTCCGAAGGGAAAGAGAACATGTCCGGTAAACGAGGGGCTGGAAGCTGTTCCTGTATTCTCAAAGTAAAACAGGTCGCCATAATATTCACCGATCAGCACGTCCTGGTCGCCATCGCTGTCCAGGTCCGCAAAGGCATGAACGGAAAAATAGCCGACACCGTAAAGTCCGAAAAAACCTTTGACCGGTGCAGCGAACACCGGTGCATAAGCAGTGCCTGTGTTTTGATAATAGATGGATTCTCCACTTTGGTTACCGGTTACCAGGTCGTAATCGCCATCGTTGTCCAGGTCCACGAAAGTCGGGGAAAGTACGCCTCCAACAAACGTACTCATATCGTTCGTCGACATGCCGAATGCGCTTGGGATGCCTGCCGCATAGCTCGGCGCGGCAACAGATCCTGTATTTTCGTAGTAGACAAACGTGGCGCCGTTACCACCATAGTTAGATCCGGTCAGGATGTCCAGGTCACCATCGGCATCCAGGTCTGCAAAAGCCGGCTTAACCATACCGCCCACACCGGACAAATTAAAAGGGTCCGTTACTGCAGCAGCATACGTTTGTGCCTGTGCACCGGGAGTCAATAGCAGGATCAGGCCTGTGCCGATCAGCATCGGGAGGAAGCTGATTAGATTGCCCCGCATGCGTTGTTGTTTTTTCATAAGGATTATAATTCAATGAATTTTTGAGTTGACAAAGTTCCGCATTGCCATCCGCTTTCATCGCAAGGGGTAACCCCTGAATTTTGAAGGTTTACCAAAAATGAATGCACAAAACAGGTACTTTTATCCCCGGATGAATCGAATCAGCAAGCGTTTAAAGTATGGGGGATGGAGTTTAGTGCTCCTCGTGATTTTGTCAGGCAGCTGCGGAAAACGCCCGGATGAGGTGATTTACCGGCAGGTGCAGGAGATAGCTCCACCCGACGACACCTGTATGTGGCTGACCGATACAGAGAATTTCCACGACACGACCTATTACGCGGTATTCGAAAATTATTATGCAGAACAACTGAAACAAAAGAAGTATGCTTCTGCCGCGGCTGCGCTGGAGGCTGTCGCTGAAAAGGAAATGTATTTCCTGCATTTCACAGAGCACGTGCGTACGGAGATCAGCACGTTTATTGCGCTTTACAAGACCAATCTTCCCTGGGACAAAACGATCTTCACGTCATCCTATCTGGGCAACTATTACCTCGACCGCGGCGAACGCCGGAAAGCCATTGCCTGCTTTGAGAATATCACGCGACACAAGCCTTTTGATTACCATACCTGTACGGAAGTCGGACATGCGTATGGCGATATGGCCTTTTGCTACTCTGCGATCGGCGAGCAGGAAAAAGCGCTGGAATGCAACATGAAGGCGCTCGGGTGGTTCAATAAAACGGACAACCTCACCGGACTAGGGGGTATTTATGACAACCTGGCGCTCGTACACATGTTCACGAAGAATTATGGCGAGGCAGATGTGTACTTCGACAAAGCGATGACTGCCTACAGGCAGGCCGGTGATACAACCAACATGTTCACGACCCTGCACAATAAGCTGTTGATGTACGAGGAAACCGGCAGTCCGCGCAGGTTCGGGCTGATTGATTCGACCTATCGTTTTTTCATGCGCAGCGGCATTCAGGACGAATCGATGGAGATCGCGCTTTCCTCCTTTTACGTCGACAAGCTGATCCATGAAAACCGGATAGCTGAAATCGAACCCGTATTGAACGCGATGGAAGCGCATGCTGAAGGATTGAATTCCACGAGTGCGTTTGCCGATTACTACATCACGCGGGCGAAATACGAAATTCATACAGGCGAAGGGATCATGGATGCGGAGATCATCGAAAAAGCATTGGAAGCTGTCCGGGAAAATGAAGATTTTCAGAATGAGATCGCTTTCTCTTCCGTATTGAAAGAAAATGCGGCCCTCCATGGCGATTACAAAAAGGCACTGGCCTTTTCGGAAAAAGAAAAAGAAGCGATGACGGCGCTGGCTAACCGGGAGATGAGCCTGAAAACGATGCAGCTCAGCAAGAAACACGAAACGGAAAAAAAGGAACAGCACATCGCCCTGCAACAAAAAACCATTCTGAACAGGAACATTGCGATCGCTTTGCTGGGAGCCTTGCTCGCGACTTTTTGCCTGGCTGCATTGGTGATCAGCATCCGGCAAAAGCAGAAAAAAGCCTGGATTGAAAGCCAGCGCGCAGTGCGCTATACGAGACAATTGCTTGAAAAAACAGAAGAAGAACGCAAAAGGATCGCCGGGGATCTGCACGACAGTGTCAGCCACGAGCTGCTGAGCCTGAAAAATGCGATCCATGGAACGGATCCCGCAGCAGGCGCAAAAATAGATGGAATCATCAATGACATCCGCATCATCAGCCGCAACCTGCATCCGATCATGTTCGAAAAAGTCGGTCTTGCTGCCAGCGTTGAGCAGCTTGTCGAGCGTACGCAATCGGTCTACGACCTGATGGTGACGGCAGAGGTGGAGTACGATGGTTCACTGGGGACTTCAGATGAACTCCAGGTGTACCGGATTTTGCAGGAAGCACTTTCGAATACGATCAAGTACGCAGAGGCTTTTGCAGCGAAAATCGAGGTGGTCTCACGGCAGGACGGCTTGCACATCCGGTTCATGGACAACGGAAAAGGCTTCAACCTGCAAGAAAAGCTTTCGGCTTCGAATGCCTTTGGGCTGCACAATATTCTGGAGCGCAGCCGGGCAATCGGTGGTGAAACGAAGATCCACTCTGACAGGAACGGTACGGTCATCACGATTGGAATCCGGAAACGGAAGTAAGGTGGGATTCGAATTCAGATGTAGGATTGATTCCTCGGCTGATGCTGAAAAATATACCGCAGGCCCTGCAATAAAAGATCCGGGTATTTTCCTTTATTCAGAAATGAAAAATACCGGCAGCGTGTAGTACGAAGATACAACAGTCCCCTTGTTCGTGGCAGGGATCCAGGCAGGCATCGTTTTCACGGCTTCCACAGCAGCCTTCCCAAATTCAGGACAATCAGCCATGTGCTTTGCGACGCTGACGTTTTGTATTTCGCCTGTTTCCGTAACCGTAAACCGCAGGTAGCATTTCCCGTTCAGTTGCGCTTGCACGCATGACTCCGGTAGCTGAATATGTGTTTTCAGGTAGGCTTTCAAGGCTTCCGTTCCGCCGGGGAACGTGGCCTTTTCATCCACCATGTTGTAAACAACATCATCCGGGAGTTCGCGAACAGCTGGTGGTGCTGAAACGGGTGGTGGAGGAGGAATGGCATCTGGATTTTTAAAAGTAATCGGCAGGTAGATGTACGTGTCGACAGCTTTCCCGGCGATCTTCCCGGGAGTCCAGCGTGGCATGAGTCGGACAATGCGGATTGCCTCTGTGACGCAGGGAGCGCAATCCTCCGTGTTGAGGATCACTTCTATTTCTTCAAGGGCTCCCGTTCTGGTAACGATCAGCTTCAGCGACAGGCGGCTGTATAATTCCAGGTTGCGGGTATGTTCGTTCAGAAATGTTTGCAATGCAGCATCGCCTCCGGGAAATCGGGGTTGCTCGTCTACACGGGTATGCGGATTGAGCTCCTGCACGGAGGGAGCAACGACTCCCTGGGCAAAAAGTAGAGGACTGCCAATCAGCAACAGGAATAAAAGAGGGTATTTCATGCGTCAGGTATCGGATGGTTTGTTCGAAGGTAAACAATTTGTGCAGAATTGTAAAAATGTAGGGATAAAGTAGGTTTACCTGCAATCACCCAGTGGATGACCGCTTCCCATATTTTGGTTTCGCCACTTATCACAACCACAAAAAAAGCCCGTTGCATAAACAACGGGCTTCCAATTTCTATGAAATGGTTGAATTAACCGATGATGGCTTCGTAACCGGCAGCATCCAATAAACTGTCGAGCTCAGAAGCGTCTTTCAACTCGATCTTCACCATCCAGCCTTCGCCGTAAGGATCTGAGTTCACCGCTTCCGGGTTTCCTTCCAATGCGCTGTTGAATTCGATGATCTTTCCGGATACCGGCATGAACAGGTCAGAAACGGTCTTCACAGCCTCCACAGAACCAAAAACTTCTTCCTGGTCGAGTTCTTCGCCTTCCGTTTCAATCTCCACGTAAACGATATCTCCCAATTCTCCTTGTGCGAAATCAGTAATACCTACTGTCGCCACATTACCTTCCACGCGAATCCACTCGTGGTCTTTGGTATATTTTAATTCTGCCGGAACACTCATCTTTAATGTCTTTATAATTATACAGCGCAAATGTATGATTTTTTCCGAAACACCCAAGCCTGCAAGCTTCAATTCCTGCGCTGTATTCCGAAAACCATGGAAGGATTGCTTGTCGGCACTTTTTTTTAACTTTGCAGCCTTATGGTGAATCAAGAACAGCTGAAAGATCTGAGTTTGCGTATTCAGGCGATTGCAGACTACTTAAAAATACCCGAAAAACGCGTACAGTTACAGGAAGGCGAATTGAAAACGCAGGATCCTGGTTTCTGGGACGACCCGAAGAAAGCAGAAGCGCACATGAAATCGCTGCGCAGCCTCAAATACTGGATAGAAACCTACGACGAATTGCGCACAGCCATGGACGACATGGAAGTGCTGATGGAATTTTTCAAAGAGGGCGCTGTCGAAGAAACAGAAGTAACGACGACCTTCAAGGTACTCGCCGACAAGGTCGAAGCACTGGAATTGAAAAATATGCTTTCAGGCGAAGAAGACCAGTTGAGCGCAGTTTTGCAGATCACTTCCGGGGCGGGAGGTACGGAAAGCTGTGACTGGGCATCGATGCTGATGCGCATGTACATGATGTGGGGCACGAAGAACGGCTATAAGCTAAAGGAACTGAACTACCAGTCAGGCGATGTGGCCGGGATCAAAACCGTAACGATCGAGTTTGAAGGTGATTTTGCCTTTGGATACCTGAAAGGGGAGAATGGTGTTCACCGTCTCGTGCGTATTTCTCCGTTCGATTCGAATGCAAAACGCCACACGAGCTTTGCTTCCGTATATGTGTATCCTTTGGTCGACGATACGATCGAGATCCATATCAATCCTGCGGACATTACCTGGGATACCTTTCGTTCAGGAGGTGCCGGTGGACAAAACGTCAACAAGGTCGAAACCGCCGTGCGACTCAAGCACGCGCCATCCGGCATCATTATCGAAAACTCGGAGTCGCGCTCACAGCTCGGCAACAAAGAGAAAGCAATGCAATTGCTGCGTTCCCAGCTCTACGAGCTCGAGTACCGCGCCCGCATGGAAAAACGCAACGAGATCGAAGCCAATAAGAAAAAGATCGAATGGGGCTCCCAGATCCGCAACTACGTCATGCATCCTTACAAATTGGTGAAAGATGTGCGCACAGGTCACGAAACCGGCAACGTTGACGCGGTCATGGACGGCGACCTGAACGATTTCCTGAAATCCTACCTGATGACTTACGGAAACTGATGGAGGACACAACAATTTATCATTATGCCAGTTGTAGTAAAAGCCGGAAAACCCTCGGCCTGCTGAAAGCGCATACCGATGAGGTAAAGATCATCGAATACCTGAAAACACCACCAACAGCGGCAGAACTCGAAAAGCTGGTGTCCATGCTCGGCATCCGTCCTGTGGAATTGATCCGCTTGGGAGAGCCAGTATTTAAAGAACATTTCTCAGGCAAAAACCTGACCGATGGAGAAGCCATCCAGGCAATGGTTGACTTCCCGATCCTGATCGAAAGACCAATCGTTGTGCGCGGCAAAAAAGCGGTGATCGGGCGGCCGCCAGCCAATGTGGAATTGCTTTTTGGAGCTTAAATCGGGATGTGTCCGTACCTTTTTCCGGTTTGTATCGTTACTGAGTCATAGCGCACCCATTTAAAACAGAGAAACCATGTCCAGAAAAACCATTTTCATCTTCATTGCCCTTGTCGGAATGGCAATTTCACTCGATTCCTGTGCCTCTTCCCGCAAATGCGATGGCCGTAAAGCGACAAAAACACCGATGGGGAAAATGTAGGCAGTAAGCCGGTCATTGCTTTCGGTCATTAGTACTTGCGCAGATCGAAACTATAACCGATGCTGATATTGAAGACGATCGGCGTGAAACCGATTCCCGGATCAAGCGTCGTGATTTCTTCATCGTTAAACGTATGTTTATTGCTGTAGACATGTGCTCCTTTCAGGGTCGAAGATGCGGTAGGCCAGAAGCGGATGCTTGGGGCGACCATTAATCCTTTCAGGAATGAAGCATGATTCCGGAAAGGCTGAAAATGTCCGTAGAGTCCGAGGCCAAGGCTGAAGGTATTGAACGCAGTGATCTCATTTTGCCTGTTCTGTGTTTCGCCTGCGTAATACACTTCAAATCTGTGCCATTTCGGTTCAACCCTTAAATTGAGCCAGGAAGTGAACCGGTAACCCGCGCCAAACCCGGTGGTGTAGGGCATGTGTACAGCGACTTGCTGTCGTTTGAGAGCTGCGGTAACGGAATTTCCGGAAAAATCCAGGGAAACACCATGTGAATAATCGAAGATCAACCGGTCATGGATGTAATTTCCTTCGATGTTAAAGCCTTTCACAAGCAGTGGTTGCGTGAGTCCAAAGACGAGGTTGAACTTTCGGTCTGTTTTCCAGTCCTGCGCACAGAGCTGCGTTGTTGCGACCAGTAAAGTGAGTAATAAGGAGGTTTTCCATAGGTGATGTCCTTTCGTTGTCATAATTCTTTATTTAAGATCAGGACACAAAAATCGGATTCAGGAAACCGGAATCCATTCACATTTGTTAAGAAGTGCTTTTCTCGTTTCTCAAGCGGCTTAAAGATTGCGGTTGAATGCCCAGGTAAGCAGCAATGTGGTATTGCGGAACGCGGTTGATCAATCCCGAACGTTGCATCCGGAATTTATCGTACCGTTGTTTTGCCTGGAGCGTAGCGAGGTTGGCAGCGTGTTCAGCATTCCGGATAAAAGCCAGTTCGGTGTAATAGTTCCTGAGCGCCATGAATTTGGGCTGGCATGTAAACAGCTCGTTCATGCGGATACTGGTTAGGCTCCAGATATGCGTGTCTTCGAGCGCTTTGATATACATGTCGGATACGGTACCGGTCGTGAAGCTTTTGAGGTAGGCAACCCATTCGTTTTCCTCCGTAAAATCGCAGGGAATCTCATTACCGTTGTGGATACTGTAGTGCATCGTCAATCCGCTTTGGATGTAGCCGATGCTTTTGCTGATTTGTCCTGCAACGAGGAAATGTTCGCCTTTCGGAATGAAGACTTCTTCAAATTTGCTAACGAAAAGCCGAATGTCCTCTTCAGAAAAATCAGCAAGTGTATGGATTTCGGCAAATAACTGGTCTGTCATGGCATGGAGGAATTCGTCTATTGGAGCTGATTTTCAGAAAGCAGCGCAATGCACTGTTCGCGGATGTCCCAGATCTGCTCCGCCGTGTGACCGGAAGTCTGTCTTTTCAGCCAGCTGTCGAGGTAATGCTTGTGGATCATCGGTTTCCAGTCGATGAGCTGGTTCGGTTCGCAGCGTTGCTCGCGTACGATGAAAGATTCGAGTGAAGAGATGTCCTTTCCGGGAAAAGTGAAGTCGTAGCGGTTTCCGTCGCAGCGAAAATAAGCATGGGCCTCCGGAATTGCGTTCAAGTGATGCGCAGCCAGCAGATCGGTGAGTACAGGATGTGTTCTGCCGCTCATCAGGAACAAGCCAACCATGAGGTGTATTTCGCTTTGCTGATGCGCTTCGGCAACCGTTGCCAGCAATCCGTGTTTGGAGGAGCAGCTGCCACGGGATTCGGAAAATACCTGGTAAAAATCATTCCGGTTCGTATTTCTGCCGTAGGGAAGGGCATGTACATAGGCGCACAATTCTGAAAAACGGCTGATTTTCAAATCCGCCAGAAATGGTGTCCAGGGACCTGGGAGCGTTATCTCGAAATCGGCAATCACAGCAAACCTTTGATCAATCCTTTCAATTGCGCGGTTTCAATGACCCTTTGCTGGTCGACATCCAGTTTGCTCGGAAAGCCGTAAACAGCGCCTTTCAATTCTCCTTTCAGCTGGAGTGTGACCTGGCTTTTCAGCGCCACGCGCATCATTGTCATTAACATGCCGTCGGCCATTTTCCCGCGCAGTTTGGCAGTATAGGTATTTTCGGCTTTCCTGCGGATCACGACTTTCTCATCGAGAAAAACCGTTCCAATGAAATCATTGTCGATATAGACCTGCAATTCGGAAGGTTTCACCTTGATCTTGTACGGATTGACATTATTGATGCGCACATCGATATCGATCAGCAATTCCTTGTTTTCAAAACGCGGGGTCTGCACTTTTTCAATGCCTTTAATCTCGATGTCCTGGTATTTCAGACAGGAAGAAAGCAACAAGCCTGTCAGGGCCAATAAAATGTATTTCATACGGATCGTTTGTTGTAAAGATAGGAAGTATGAGGCTGCGCAATGAAAATTGCGCAGCCATTGTTTTCATTTATTTGGACAATTCGGCGAAATGCCTGAAAAAATACGGGATTGTTTCAATGCCTTTGTAGAAATTGAAAAGGCCGTAATGCTCATTCGGGGAATGGATCGCATCGCTGTCGAGCCCGAAGCCCATCATGACTGTTTTCAACCCAAGTTCCTTTTCGAAAAGCGCAATGATCGGAATGCTTCCGCCGCTTCGGACCGGAATAGGCTTTTTACCGAAAGTCTGCTCGTAGGCCATACTCGCGGCCTGGTAACCGATGGAATCTACCGGTGTAACAACCGGATCTCCGCCGTGGTGCGGTTTCACGACAACTTTCACGCCGGTTGGCGCGATGGACTCGAAATGTTTGCGGAAAAGCTCCGTAATTTCGTCCGGCAGCTGATGTGGAACCAGGCGCATCGAAATTTTCGCGTATGCCTTGGAAGCGATGACGGTTTTTGCGCCTTCGCCGGTATAGCCACCCCAGATTCCGTTCACGTCCAACGTCGGTCGGATCGAGCCTCTTTCCGGTGTTGTGTATCCTTTTTCGCCGTATACATCGGCAATGTCAAGCGCTTTGCAGTAAGCTTCGTGACTGAAAGGCGCTTTGCCCATCTCGTCTCTTTCTGCCTGGGTCAGCTCCTGCACTTTTTCGTAGAATCCCGGGATCGTGATGTGCTCGTTCTCGTCGTGCAGGGATGCGATCATTTTCGTCAGTACATTGATCGGATTGGCTACGCAGCCGCCGTAAAGTCCGGAGTGCAGATCGCGGTTCGGACCTGTTACCTCGACTTCGACATAGCTCAGTCCGCGCAGGCCGGTTGTAATCGAAGGCGTGTCATTCGCGAGCATGCCTGTATCGGAAACGAGGATGATGTCCGCTTTCAGCAGCTCTTTGTGTGCCGCCACGAAAATGCCGAGGTTCGCACTGCCGACCTCTTCTTCGCCTTCGATCATGAATTTTACGTTGCAGGCGAGCTCGCCGGCCTGTACCATCGCTTCGAAAGCTTTCACGTGCATGAACATCTGGCCTTTGTCGTCGCAGGCGCCGCGCGCGAAGATCGCTCCTTCCGGATGGATGGCCGTTTTCCGGATCGCCGGCTCAAACGGTGGGCTTGTCCACAGCTCGATCGGATCTGCCGGCTGCACATCATAATGCCCATACACCAAAACGGTTGGCAGCGCAGGATCTGTAATTTTCTCTCCGTAAACGATCGGATAACCAGCGGTTTCAAAAATTTGTACATTATCGGCTCCAGCCTGTTTGAGGTGTGCAGATACGGCTTCAGCTGTTTTTTGTACATCACCTGCATAAGCCGGATCAGCTGAAATAGAAGGGATTCTGAGGAGTTCGAGCAGTTCGTTCAGGAATTTTTCCTTGTGCTGCTGAATGTAAACTTGCGTTGCTTGCATTTTGTGAGTGTTGAAATAATAACGAATTTTTCAAAAAAGATTTCATTCCTTGCGGTTGTTTTCTTTTTTTTGGTTAAAATTACATTAATTTAATATTAATCAACGCTGTGCAACTTACAAAGTTGTTTCAGAGTCTACTAACAATAATCAATAACGAACTGACTATGAACGCACACACAAAATTTTGGGTGGTGGTACTGTCACTACTATCTTTCGTTGATGCCAGGGCTCAGTTTGGCGTTACAAATACGCTGACGCCCACGCAATACGTGGAGGACGTATTAATTGGGCCTGGCGTCCAGGTTTCTAACATTGTTTTTTCCGGTTTAAATGTACAGATCGGTAAATTTGTAAACGGATCGGGAGCGGTTGGTTTCCAAAGTGGTGTTGTGATGTCGACCGGTTCTGTACTGGAGATCGACAATGGCGGCAGCGATTATTTTCTGGGGCAGGGATTTGGAGGCGCTCCTGATGCAGACGTATTGGCCGTGGCACAAAGTGTCAATCCGCTCATTACGTCTACAGCAGATGCCGCTGTATTGACCTTTGACTTTGTTCCATCAGGGGATACGGTGCAATTCAGCTTTGTATTTGCATCGGATGAATATACAACCTATTCCTGCACGCAGTTCAACGATGCCTTCGGTTTTTTTGTGACCGGGCCCGATCCGAATAATCCGGATCCGGCCGATCCGGCCGGAGACTACAACAACCAGAATTTTGCGGTTGTTCCCAATACAACCACGCCGATCACGATCAGTACGATCCACCCGGCGAATGCAGGTGCTTGTACAGCGCCTGCCCTGAACGGATCCTATTACATCCAGAATACGCCAGCCAGCCAGCAGGCTTTCAACGGTTACCTGATCCCGATCGATATTCGTTTCCCGGTCGAGTGTGGCGCGCACTATTCATTTAAATTTGCATTGGCAGATTGTTCGGATGATGGTTTTGATACCGGAATCTTCCTGCAATCAGGGTCATTTTCTTCCGATGCAGTGGATATTTCCGTCGCTACGGTAACAGGCGATTCTACAATCGTTGAAGGTTGTACGCAGGCAGCCCTGATTTTCACAAGACCCGCATCCCAGACGACAGATACGCTGATCGTGAACTACGATATCACCGGTACTGCGACTTCAGGTTTGGATTTCAACACGTTGATGAGCCCGATCACGTTCCTGCCGGGTGAGGATACGATCATCACAACAGTTGTTCCTATCCAGGACAATATCAACGAAGGCATGGAGTATGTAACCATCACAGCTTATACGATCAGCGAATGCGGAGATACGATCGTCACGACTGGAACAATTTACATCCTCGACAAGCCGATTCTGAATATCACCGAGAATGACCCGGTCGCTGTCTGCGCCGATGATTCCATCCTGATGACTGCTTCCACGAGCGGCGGATTCCCACCTTATACGTATACCTGGAGCAATGGGCAGGTCGGCGATTCGGCCTATGGAGCGGTATCTGTCAACGGGCCGACGAATTATTATGTGACTTCCACTGATAACTGTGGATTCAGCAGGCAGGATACGGTAACCATTACGCTGAACCAGATGCTTTCGATTGATACGATGATCCAATATCCGGCAACAGCCTGTAACCCGGATGGGACAGTCGTTGGAACCGGTAGTGGTTTTTCCGGTATTCCGGATTACACGTGGTCAGGTCCCGGGGCGAACAATCCGTCTTCCATCGATGCTTCGGTGTGGCAGAACCGTTCTGCGGGCTGGTACTATTTCACCATCACTGACAACGTTTGCAGCATCACAGACAGTATTCTCCTCGAGCAGGAAGATCCGCCGATTGCCGACTTTACGCCCAATGTGACTTCAGGCTGTGCACCGCTGACGGTTAATTTCACGAATAACAGCGAAAATTCCGAAAGCTATGCCTGGACCTTCGGCAACGGGCAAACGGCGAATGTCGGCAACCTCAATCCGCAGTCTGCAACCTATACCGAAAGCGGAACAGTGCGCTTGATCGCTTACCAGGGTGCCTGCAGCGACACGATGGAAATCGATATCAACGTTTCGATTTGTGGCTGTACAGATCCGCTTGCATTGAACTACAATCCGCTTGCGGAACTCAATGATGGGAGCTGTAATTATCCGGTACCGGTGATCAATGCACCGAATATCTTTACACCAAACGGCGACAAGGTCAATGACGAATTTTCTTTCACAACCGAGAATTCATTAGGTGTCGAGCTGCAGATTTTCAACCGTTGGGGCAACCTGCTCTTCGAAGCGAAGAATGTGGATCCTACCTGGGACGGAAAAATCAACGGAACAGTCGTTGAGGACGGGACTTATTTCTACCGCTACAAAGTCTTCGGATACAACGATCAAACACTCGAAGGACAAGGATTCGTCCAGGTCGTTCAGGACTAATTCATCTTTAAAGTACGAGAAAGGCGTCGCGGTTTGCGGCGCTTTTTTGCGTTACAGGTTACGGATATTCGCCGCGTCTGTCGGATAGGAATGCATTTCGCGATAATTTTGTACTTTAGCTTTTCAAAATAGAATGATTATGATGCTTCCTTTTAACTTACACAAATGGATTGAAGAAAACAGGGATTTGCTGAAACCGCCTGTGGGGAATAAAAACCTGTACAAGGAAGCCGGCGACTTTATCGTTATGATCGTCGGCGGGCCAAATGCGCGCAAGGATTATCATTTTAACGAAACGGAAGAGCTTTTCTACCAATTGGAAGGTGATATTACCGTCAAGGTGCAACTGGACGGCAAAGCGCAGGATATTCAGATCAAAGAAGGGGAGATGTTTCTGCTGCCGGCTAATATTCCGCACAATCCTGTGCGCGGGGAGAATACGGTCGGACTCGTGATCGAAAGGGTCAGGAAAAATTCCGAGATGCGCGACGGGCTGATGTGGTTCTGCGAAGCATGCAATAACCCGTTGCACACCTACCGTTTTGAGCTGTCAAACATTGAAAAGGATTTCATTCCGCGCTTCAGGGATTTCTACGGATCGCTCGATCTGCGTACCTGCAAAGCCTGCGGCCATGTCATGGAAGCAGATGCCCGTTTTGTATAGGATTAGAATTAGAAAATAAGTAACAGTAATATTCAGATTGCCGCGTTCCGATTGGGATGCGGCGATTTTTGTTTCCTGTAACCTGCGGTCAGCGCAACAGGTTCACATGTCCCGTCAGCATTTCGCGGTTGCCGGAAAGGTCCTTGTATTCGATCTTCCAGACATACGTTCCATCCGGACAGGCTTTGCCGTCATACGTTCCATCCCACGATTCATCCATTGAATTCAGGGTTTTCACCAGCTCGCCCCAGCGGTCGAAGATCTGCATTTTAAATTCCGTGATGTTTCCGCCCAGCGCCTGGAAAATATTGTTGAAGCCGTCCGATCCGCCGGGTGTAAACGTATTGGGAACATACAGGATGCCGTCGAAAAAGACGCGCACGACATCTGAAGCGGAACAACCATTATCATCTGTATAGCTGACCTTGTACGTGTTGTTTTTGTTCAGGTTCACAAAAGGCCGCTCGCAAACAACGCAGCTCAGGTATTCTGCCGGCGACCAGATGTAAGGGCCGCTCGTGAGACTCGTGGCGCTGAGCTGGATTTCATCGCCATACAGTGCGTGAATATCCGGACAGGTCTGTATAAATGGTCGCGGAAAAAGAATGACCGCCACGCGTGCGCTGTCGATGCACCCGTGCTGGTCGCTGCCAATGACCATGTAATTTGTCGAATGCGCAGGTTTTGCGATCACTTGCGGACCTGTTGCCGGCGTAAGTGAGCCTGCCGGCGACCAGTTGTAGGAAACGGCACCTGTTGCCCTGAGCATTACCGGCTGATCCGGACAAACAATCGTATCGTTGTAGGCATCCACCTGTGGAAACCGCACATCTACAAACATGCTGTCGCGCTCGGTGCCGCAGGCATTCGTAAAATCACAGTAGTACAATTGATCGCTGACAGGATTTACGGTTACGGTAGCACCTGTTAACGGAGTAATTGCAACCGGGGGAGACCAGGCATAGGTTTCTGCTCCCGAAACGCTTACAACGGCACTGAATCCCGCGCAAAGAAATAGCGTATCCGGCATGTTTGGTGCCGGATGGGCCATGAAAACAGAAACAATAACTTCTTCGTGCAGGATACAGCCGTCTGAAGTTGTGATGGCGACATCGTAAGTTGTGGTTTGCGCAGGTGTCGCAATCGGCGTGCTGCTGGTCGGATTGTCCAGGGAAGCTGCCGGAGACCAGAGGTATTGTACGCCCCCGGAAACAAACAGCATGACGGAATCCCCGCTGCAACTGATCGTGTCGTTCGAGGTCTGGATGTCTGAATCAAAAACAGGCAATGTCACCGTGACCGTATCCGCTCCGCAGCTGTCTGAAATGATCACGGTGAAGACCGTCGTTTCGAGTATGGTTGCCATTGGATTCGGGATCGTCGGATCGTCGAGTACATCGGCAGGTGTCCATTGATAAACAGAGCCACCCGAAGCCTCGAGCTGATAAGGAACGCCCGGACAAATCTCGCCTGCGGGAACGGTCACTTCTGCATGGAAATCCCCGAGTGAAATCTGGAAGATCGTCGTGTCCGGATCAAAACAGCCGCTGGAATCGGCAACAATAAGTGTTACGGTATAGTTGCCTGTTTCCGTATACAAATGCGTTGGGTTGATCTCTGTGGAAGTTCCGCCATCGCCAAAATCCCAGAAGAAGGTGTTTCCGTTGGAGCTGTTGTTGTTGAAGACGACAGGATCCGGCATGCAGATCAGCGGCAAAGGATCATTGATGATCGGCGCACGCGTGCTGAGCTCGAATTTGAAGGCTGCCAGGTTGCAGTTCGGACTGTTGTTGGAAGGCGACCAGACACCAGGTGTTGTTGTGAACCCAAAGGTATTGCCCTGGCAGGCGCCGCACACGGCATGGTACACGCGACCTGATTTATCGAAGCGGCTTGTTCCACCGTCCACATGGTTGTTACTGCTGCTGGTGCCGCCCATGAAAGTAGCGTATTGCAGCGAAGCCGCGTTGTCGTCGAGTACGGCGAGGTAGAAATTGCTGCCGTTCGTACTGCCCTGGTAGGCATCCGAAGAAACGGGGAAGCCGGAGCTGGTGCTGAAAAAGGCTTGCGCCTGGTGGTTAACAATGCCTCCCCAGCCTGAAATATAAATGTCGTAACAATTGGATACGAGGAAAGCAGTCGGTGAAATTTCGACTTCGCCTGTGCCTGCGCCGATGGTCGTATTCCAGTTCAATATCGATAAATTTGGTGGATATTTGCGAATAAACTGACCGGAATTGGCTACACCATAAACACCGGGTGACAAAGGCATGTTTCCATCCGTCTGTCCGTAGACATATACATTGTCATCGGGGTCGAGCTGGATGAAATAAGACTGGTCGTATCCGGAAGTCCCGATAAAGGTACCGGATAAAAGGGCAGCCGTGGTTCCATTGAAGCGGGCAATGTATCCGTCGGAAGAACCCCCTGCATTCGTGTTTTGGTGACCACCAGTGAATCCAAGACTGAAAGACCCGCTGCCGCCTGTGAGGTATACATCCCCATTGTCAGCAAGCTCGAGCGCATTGCCTGACTCGTTTTCCGATCCGCCGAAATAGGTTGACCACAACATCGTCGTGAGTGTCGGGTTCATTTTGAAAAGTACTGCATCCTGGTCTCCGCCGAGCGTGCTTTGAATACCGTTAACGACCGGGAAATTCATCGAACGGGTTGTACTGGCGACATACACATTGCCACCACTGCCAATGATGATTTCCCCGCGGAACTGGTCACCGTAATTGTAATGCAGGATGCCCTGGTTGATACCGTCTGTCCCCGTTCCGCCGATGAAAGTCGAGGAGAGCAGGGCAGTACCAGCTGCATTGAAACGCGTAATGTACAAATCGGTCCCGCCAAATTGAAGCGAGTTCTCCATGAGCGTGGGCCCGTCGTTGAAACTGTTGTCATAAGTGCCGGTCGTCATCGGGAAATTAGCAGAGCCGGTAACGCCCATGACATACAATTCGTTATTGGGTCCGACGACGATACTGTGCGGCGTTTCATTGTCCGCTCCGCCGAGATAAGTGGAATACATCAGATTGGTTCCGCTGGCGTTGAATTTCGAGATCGATACATCCATCGGGAGCTGGCCCGTGCCGCCGTTGTATGTAGCGTCGAATGCGCCGGTCGTCAGTGGATACCCGGTACCGAAGGCAATGCCTCCTGCAAAAAGATTCCCGGAGCCATCGGGAGCGGCGGTGAATCCCCAGTTGTCCACAGTGGAACCCGTAAACGTCGAAAAAGTCAGCTCGGGGTCGATCACGAGTGTTTCGGAGGTGTTGTACCCGGCGGGAAATGCATAGCTGACGGTTTGGTGCTGCAAAACAAAACGAACGGGCACTTTTGTCCGCTGTCCGTTGGCGTCGACAGTCCAGGCTAGAGGTGCACTTTCTGTAATTTCACCGAGTGAATGCACGGTATGGAGGTTGCCGGCTGCGTCGAGGAAAATGCGCGCTGCGCCTTCCAGCTGCATGCGAATGACTGCCGGTTGTTGGCCCGGAGCGATCCTAAATGCATATTTGAGGTGTTTGCCGGCCCCGGATAATTCGAGGTCGATTCCTGGGTAGAAATCTTTGTAGGTAAGCGCAGCTAAACTGTGGATGCCGGATTTCCAGTGCGCCGAGTCGCTGCCGGTGAAATAATTCCTGTAATGTCCGGATGGTTGGGATTCTATGGCCTCGGCCTGCGGATTGGAACCCGTAAAACGGGCGCGCACCACATGCATTTTCGTTGGTTCGGGATTAGCGGTTTCTGCATGTCCATGCTGGGCATGGCTATCTCTCAGAAAATAGGTGAAGCCCTGTTTCTCGATATACATGTCGCCGCCCTGTAAATCGACCTTGTATTGGATGCGCTGGTCCCACTGTCCGCGGTTCGGGTGCATCCATACGGAATCCGCCTGCCCAAAGGTGAGCAGGACAGGGAAAAAAGCCGCTATCATTGACATCAGACGCATCATGCCGAAATTACGCATAAAAAACCGGACAGGCAATTGTCCGGAAATGAAACGTTTGAAGGTCTCATTGTATTATAACCTAAACTCAATTTTCTGAAAAAGGTTGCTTGCATTCCTGATTAAAAAAACGGGGCCCGGCAGAAATAGGTTTGTATGCGATTTAATCAGTAACTTTGCACTAAATTTCAGAAAAGAGCCATGAGTGATCCGATCAAACATGAGTGCGGGATAGCACTGTTAAGATTGAAAAAACCCCTTCAATTTTATCTCGAGAAGTACGGGACCGCCTTTTACGGGTTGAGCAAGCTCCATCTGCTGATGGAAAAGCAGAACAACCGCGGACAGGACGGCGCCGGCGTAGCGAACATCAAGTTTGATATGCAGCCTGGCGAAAGGTACATCTCGCGTTACAGATCGATAGACAGCAAGCCGATCCAGGACATCTTCAACCACATCAACAGTCGTTTTGAGCAAATCGGGGAAGAAGACCCGATGAAACTCAAGGATGTTGAATACCTGAAGAGAAATGCAGGATTCACCGGTGAATTGTTCCTTGGACACCTGCGCTACGGAACTTTCGGCAGGAACAGCATTGAAAACTGCCACCCGTTTTTGCGCCAGAACAACTGGATCACACGCAACCTGGCTGTTGCAGGGAACTTCAACCTGACAAATGTCGACGAATTGTTCGACGTGCTCCTGGAACTGGGACAACACCCGAAAGAAAAATCAGATACCGTTACTGTTCTCGAAAAAATCGGCCACTTCCTGGACGTGGAGAACGACGATATATTCAGGCAATTGAGCGCACAAGGTTATTCCAACCAGGATATCTACGAGCGCATCGGCAAAAACCTCAACATCGAAAGGATCCTGAAGCGTGCTTCGGAGGTTTGGGACGGCGGTTATGCGATGGCAGGTCTTTTTGGACATGGCGATGCTTTTGTATTGCGCGATCCGGCGGGGATACGTCCTGCTTTCTGGTATGAAGACGATGAGATTTGCGTCGTTGCTTCAGAAAGGCCGGTGATCCAGACTGCTTTCAAGCTGCGTGCAGACCAGGTGAAAGAATTGACACCGGGACATGCGCTCATCATTAAAAAAGACGGATTGGTCAGCGAAGTGCAGATCAATGCGCCTACCGAGCAAAAAAGCTGTTCTTTCGAGCGCATCTACTTCTCCAGGGGCAATGACCTCGATGTTTACACAGAGCGCAAGAAATTAGGAAAGCTCGTTGTGGAACAGGTATTGAAATCCGTCAATTACGACCTCGATAATTCTGTCTTCTCCTTCATCCCGAATACGGCGGAAACGTCATTCTACGGCATGATCAAAGGACTGGAAGATTACCTGAACGACCGCAAGTTCGACGCGATCAGGAAGCTGGGGCCGGATGCAACTGAAGATCAACTCAAAGAAATCATATACCAGCGCGCGCGCATCGAAAAGATCGCAATCAAAGACGCGAAGCTGAGAACTTTCATTACGCAGGATGACGCCCGCGACGATTTGGTGGCGCATGTGTACGACATCACTTATGGATCCGTCGTGCCAGGCAAAGACAACCTCGTTGTGATCGACGACAGCATTGTGCGTGGAACCACGCTGAAACAAAGCATCCTGCGCATCCTCGACAGGCTCGAGCCGAAAAAGATCGTTGTTGTTTCTTCTGCACCGCAGATCCGTTACCCGGATTGTTACGGGATCGACATGGCGAAAATGGGTGATTTCATTGCCTTCGAAGCAGCGATCCAGTTGCTGCGCGAAAGCGGCCGTTCCCACATCATCGACGATGTCTACCGAAAATCCAAAGAGCAGCTCAACCTGCCGAAGGAACAGATCAAAAACTACGTCAAAGAAATTTATGCGCCTTTCACGGACGAAGAGATTTCCGCAAAAATCGCCGTGTTGCTGACACCGCCTTCGATCAACGCTGAAGTTGAGATCGTTTACCAGACTGTTGAAAAACTGCACGAAGCTTGTCCGGATCACCTCGGTGACTGGTACTTCACCGGAGATTATCCGACGCCGGGCGGCAACAAAGTGGTCAACAAGGCATTTATCAATTTTATTGAAGGTAAAAACGAGCGCGCTTATTGATATTTGGTAATTTAGGTTCATGAAGAGACAGACGGCCATTATTTTCTATTTACTGGGAGTATATGTGGTCATTCAATTCTCCTGGTGGGGCTTTCACCTGATCCAGCTCACGCGGGAATTGGGAAGCGCAGATGCCGTTATCACGAAAAAGGTGCTGATGATCAGCGGCGAAGGATTGGTGTTTTTCATGATTCTGCTCGTCGGGCTCTGGCGCATCAAATCGGCGATTCGCAAAGGACATCAGTTGTCCGAAAGGCAGAATAATTTCATGCTTTCGGTGACTCATGAGCTGAAGACGCCGCTCGCATCCACGAAGCTGTACCTGCAAACTTTGCTGAAACGCGATTTCACGCCCGACAAACGCGAGGAATTGCTGCAAAAAGCCTTGTTGGAAAATCAGCGGCTGGAACAGATCGTGGAATCCATTCTTACGGCAACGCGCTTAGAACACCGAACCGTGCACCTGCACAAGGAAAAGATCCAGTTCCATGCATTGATCCGCAGCCTCGTGGCCGGTTTCAATCCGCAGGAGGGGCCGAAATGGGTGATGGCAGAGATCAGCGACGAAGTAGAAATCGAAGCGGATGTTTTTGTGCTCACAACCATTCTGCGCAACCTCATAGAGAATGCACTCAAATATGCCGGGCATGAACAGCCTGTTGTCGTGTTCCTGAGAAAGGAAGGGCAGGGCATTCGTTTCGGGACACGCGATCTCGGTCCGGGCATCCCGAAAGAAATGTGGGAAGAGGTTTTTATGAAATTCGTACGCGTCGAAAACGAGGAGACCCGCTCGGCGAAAGGAACCGGACTCGGTCTGTTCATCGTGGCGGAATTTACGCGTCTCAGCGGTGGCAGCATTACTTACATTCCCAACAAACCGAAGGGATCAATTTTTGAAGTTACATTATGACAAATCACATCGGACTGATTATCCTGGATGGCTGGGGAATTGGTGACAAAACCCACTCCGACGCTATTTTCAATGCGCGTACGCCGTATATGGATTCCCTGCTGCAAAATTATCCGTCAGCTACTTTGCGCACGAGCGGCGAAGAAGTAGGCTTGCCGGAAGGGCAAATGGGCAATTCTGAAGTCGGCCACCTGAATATCGGTGCAGGGAGGATTGTTTACCAGGAGCTGACGCGTATCAACAAGTCGATCCGGGAACGTGATTTTTTTGAAAATAAGGTGCTTTTGGAAGCATTTCAGGGCGCGAAGCAACGTGGAGTACCGGTTCACCTGATCGGGCTTGTCTCCAAAGGCGGTGTACACAGTTCCCAGGAACATATTTATGCGCTTTGCGAAATGGCGAAAGCACTTGGCGTGGCCGATGTGTTTATTCATGCATTCACAGATGGCCGGGATTGCGATCCGAAGAGTGGATTGGGTTTTGTGCAGGAACTCGAAGCGACGATTGCCGGTACAACCGGAAAAGTTGTCTCCGTGATCGGGCGTTATTTTGCGATGGACCGCGATTCCCGCTGGGAAAGGGTTCAAAAAGCGTATGATCTGCTCGTTCGTGGTACAGGAACGCCCTTTGCATCGGCGCAGGAAGCGATTTCCGCAGCATACGCAGCCGGAACAACAGATGAATTCATCCAGCCCGCCGTGATCCATGCAAATGGAGCGCCGGTGGCTATGATCAAAGACGGGGATGTCGTCATCTCCTTCAATTTCCGCACAGACCGGCCGCGTGAGATTACGACTGTGCTGACGCAGCGCGATTTCCCGGAATTCAATATGCGCAAGCTCGATCTCGCTTTTTACACGATGACAACCTATGATGCGAGTTTTGAAAACATCCAGGTCATTTTTACGAAAGACAATTTACAGAATACACTTGGAGAGATTCTTTCGAAGCTCGACAGGACGCAGGTCCGCATTGCAGAGACTGAAAAATATCCGCACGTCACTTTCTTTTTCAGTGGCGGACGCGAAGTCGCGTTTGTCGGAGAGACACGCCTGCTGGTCAACTCGCCAAAAGTCGCGACCTATGACCTCCAGCCGGAGATGAGTGCGATCGAAGTGAAAAACAGCATCATCCATGCCATGGAAACAGACCGGCCACACTTTTTCTGCCTGAACTTTGCAAATCCCGACATGGTTGGTCATACCGGCGTATATGAGGCGATTGTGAAGGCAGTCGAAACGGTGGACCAATGTTTGGGCGAAGTTGTTGAAAGCGGCCGCAAGCTCGGTTATGAGTTTTTGGTAATTGCTGATCATGGCAATGCCGATTATGCAGTCAATCCGGATGGCACGCCGAATACGGCACATTCATTGAACCCGGTTCCGGTCGTTTGGGTGACTTCTGCGGAAGGTACGCTGCAGGATGGAATCCTCGCTGATGTTGCGCCTACCATTCTGAACAGGTTGGGGATTGCCGCTCCGCTGGAGATGGACGGGCATTCGCTCGTTGTGCTTCCCTGAAAGTTAAGTAGCTTGTTTGCAGGTAATAAAATTCATCCATGCAAGCCTTTCAGATCCAGGACCGGTAAATTCAAACATTCCGACTCACCGTATAAAGACAACAGCCATCCCATTTTGAATGGAGATGGCTGCCGCCTGAAAATAGATATGTGAAACTAAGCTGCACCGTCAGTGGTCTGACACGACGGTTGCCTTGGCTCCTTTTTTATAGCGGATCAGGAAGACAATCGGGATACACGTCAGGACCAGTATGCCGATCGTGAAGAATCCCTGGTCGTAGCTGACCAACATCTGCTGCCGCGTCACAAGGCCGTCCATGGCTTTGTAAGCCAGCAATTCTGCATCTCCGGGGGAATAGCCGTTCGAAATGTAGTTCTGCGTCATCGCGGCAATGCGGTCCGTTGCCGCGTTGTTGTAGGGGTTGATATTACTGATCATACTGCTGCGGATCTCTGCATTCTTGTCTGTCAGGAACACGTTGATCAGCGCAATGCCGACCGAACCACCGAGCTGGCGGATCATGTTGGCAAGTCCTACAGCCTGTCCGAGGTCCTTGCCGCGCAAACCTGCAACAGCCAGCGAGAGGATAGGTCCCATCATAAAAGCAAGTCCGACACCGCGCAGCACGAACGGCAGGTAGAAATTCTTCTGGCTCGAATCCGGGGAAGAGAACGCCAGCATCATCAGGAACCCAAACGTCATGAGGATGCCCATGATGATGATGTTCTTCGGATTGCGTCCTTTCCCAAGCATCGCACCGACAACCGGCATCGCAAAGGCCGTACATAAAGCGCCGGGAATCATGAAGAAACCAGTCTGGGTTGCCGTCCAGCCGAGGGAAATCTGTACAAAAAGCGGGAAGATGAAGACAGTCCCGAAAAGCATCAGCCCGAGCATAAAGTTCATCAAACTGCCCATCGCGAGGTTGTAGTTCTTGTACAGCCGGATATTCACAGCCGGATAATCGATCGACAGCTCGCGGTAAATGAAGGCCACGAGCCCGAGCACAAATGTAATCGTCGGCAGGACAATCTCCGTGCTTTCAAACCAGTCTTTCGACATACCCTCCTCAAGCACAAATTGCAGCGAACCGATCGCAATGACGAGGAAAATGATGCCCCACCAGTCAATCTTCTTCGGTTTGGTAGCGCCGGGTGTATTCGTGACATACGTCCAGGAAAGGATCGCTGCCGTTACGCCGATTGGAATGTTCACAAAGAAGATCCAGTGCCAGGAGAGGTTATCCGTAATGACACCACCCAATGTTGGTCCGAGTGTTGGTCCGAGGATCATTCCCATCCCGAAAATCGCATTGGCCGTACTGATCTTATTAGGCGGGAAGGCGCCAAGGATGATCGTTTGGGCGGTAGAAAGCAGTCCGCCGCCACCAAGTCCCTGGATAAAGCGCCACATGACGAGCGTCCAGAGGTTCGTCGAAAAGCCGCACATCAGCGAGGCAAACGTAAAGATGATAACAGAAACAGTAAAATAGACCCTTCTTCCGAAGAGGTCAGAGAGCATGCTCGCGAGCGGGATGATGATCACGTTGGAGATCGCGTAGGCCGTAACGACCCAGGCAATTTCCGTCGTGGTGGCACCGATGTTCCCGCTGATTTCGCGCAGAGAAACGTTGACAATGGTCGCATCGATGAGCTCCAGTACCGCACAGCTGATGGCTGTGAGCACGAGGATCCATTTCGCGGCCCCGGTGGGGTAAACGATCTCCAGAGGTTTTTTGATGGCGAGATCCATGGTCGTTTACTTAACTTTAACTTCAACAAAAACGCTCAATCCCGGAAAGAGGTCTTGTCCCTGTTTGTTATTATATTCAGTAATCGCAATTCTTACCGGTACGCGTTGTACGATTTTCACAAAGTTACCTGTAGAGTTATCCGGAGGAAGCAATGAGAACTTGGCGCCGGTAGCTCCGATGAAAGATTCCACTTTGCCTTTGAGCTTTAAAGACGGATAAGCGTCTACATGGATCTCAACCGGTTGTCCCTTGCGGATGTCGTCGACCTGTGTTTCCTTGAAATTTGCCGTTACCCACAGGTGCACATTGTCGATCGTGGAGCAAAGTGGCTGACCGATCGTGATGTATTGTCCTGCTTCCACGGAACGTCTCGATACGATACCGTCACAAGGTGCAGTCACATAAGCATAGCTCAATTGCGTCTGCGCAAGGATTAGTTCCGCTTCGCGTTGCTTTACCAAAGCCTGGGCCAGGGAAATTTGTGCACGCTGCGATTCAGCCTGGGAACGGATTCCCTGTGATTGTGCGGTAGAGGATTTGAATTGACTTTGCGTCGCATTGTATTGCGCCTGGGCGATGTCGAGCTCTGCTTTCGCATTGTCAAACTGCGCCTTGGTGGCTGCATTCGCTGCGAGCATGTTTTTCATGCGCTGAAAATCTTCCTGTGCTTTCGTCAGCCTCGCTTTGGCAGAGCTGATGTTCTGTTCTGCGGATGCGGAGGTCAATACCGCTGCATCTGCATTCTGGCTCACCGCTGTCGCATTGCTGCGTACGGAAAGGAGGTTCGCTTTTGCATTTTCGAGTGCTGCTTCAGCTTGCGCGACGCGTGTTTTCAGGTCTGTGTCGTCGATCGTGATCAGCAGCTGGCCTTTTTTAACCGCCTGGTTGTCCTCGAAATGGATCGTTTTGATGTATCCGGCCACACTCGATTTGATCGGAACGATGTCCGCATCCAGCTGTGCATTGTCTGTGCTTTCGTAGTTGGCGCCGCGCACGAAGTAAATAATGCCGACGATCAGGATAACCCCGAGGATGCTGCCGATGATCGCCAGTTTTTTCTTGCTTTTCTTTTGTGGTGCTTCTTTTTCCATTGTTTGGTCTGTGTTGTTGTTTTCCATGTTGTGTGCTATTAAAAGTTATTAATTCCCTGGGTTGTATTGTAATTGCTGATGGCGCTCATGAGCCTGATCTCGTGAATCTTTTGATTCAGGGTCGCCTGCATTTCTGCATTCAGCTGAAGCAGGTAATCGGAAGTTGTGATGCTGCCGTTCTCCAGCTGTTTCGAAGCGGTAACAGTTACATTGTGTCTCTTTTCAACGATCTGCTTGTCGCGGGTAATCATCTCCTGGAGGGAATTGATCTGTGCCGTCTGCGTGTTCAGCGTGGCCGCAAGGTGAAAATTAAACACTTCGGTCTGCACATCCAGCATGCGCTGATTGACGGACAATTTGCTTTTCTCGCGGGATAAACCATACAGCGAATTGATGTTCCAGCGCACGTTGAGCGCGGCATTGCCGAAGAAACGCAATTCCTGGTTGATGAAGTTCGGACCCGGACGACCATAGTTCGCTGCAGCGGTGATCGAAATGCGCGGCAAAGCCATTTTATTGATCATGTTGTAGCGTGCATCCAGCAGTTCTTTTTGCGCGGAAAGCATTTTCAGCTCCGGACGGTTGACTTCCGTACGCTTCATAATACCGCCAACCGGAATGGTTGTCAGTACAACCGCATCGCTGAGCGGCTGGTTGATGTACAGCGATAAAGTTTTGTACAGCGCCGACAGGTTTTCCTGTGTTTCGATGATCGATTGCTCTGTTTTCAGGCTTTCTGCGTCAAGCTCGTCGATGCTGCTTTGCAATGCCAGTCCGTTCTGTACCGAAGCAGACAGGTTCTTCTGCTTGTTCTCGATGTCGTTCTTGTACGTTTTCAGTACCTGTAGATTTTCCCTCGTCAGCAGAATGTTGCTGTAGAGATTGCTGACGCGGTCCACGACCTTGTACATCTCAACCTCGTTTTTCAGGGTTTCTGTAACCGTGTTTAGGCTTTCGATGCGCTTCTGAGAGCGTGTCTGGCCGCCGTCGTACAAAGTCTGATCGAGTGCCAGCGTGCTCATGTACGTATCGTGCGGGATCTGCACATTGAATCCCGGCAGGTTGAACTGGATAACCTCCGTCTGGTAAGCTGCATTCGCAGAAAAAGTCAGCTTCGGGTACCAGTTTTCATTGATGCCGCGGATGTTGTTGCGCTCCGATTCCGAAAGCAGGTTGTTCTGCTGGATGAGCGGATAATTACGTCTCGCCTGTGCAATGCACGAATCCAGGGAGATCGTTGTTTCCTGTGAAAATGCAAAGTTGGCCGACAGCACAAGTAAGGTGATGATTTTCTTCATGGGTATGAACTATTTTAGATGTGTTTGATGAAAGGTGTTGTATACAAACTGCTTGACCGATGCTTTCAGTTTCGAATTGTCCGTATCTTCCCAAGGTTCGCCCTCGGTGCAATTCTTTCTGAAGATCTGGCGGAACAACGGGGAAGCCAGGAAAGGATAAGAACAAAGCGAGTGCAGGTTTACCAGGAACATAAACGGATCGAACTGCGGAACTGTTCCGGCAGCCATGCCTTCCTGCAACAGCGCGATCAGCCGCGAACCTTTGTCCTTTTTCAGGGTCTTGATCTTTTCGTGGAACAATTCCGGGTTCATGCTGATCTCCTTGATGATGAACATCGACATTTGAGGGTACTCAGACAGAAAGTTAATGATGTTGTCGATGTATGCGTAAATCCTTTCCTCTAAAGGAATCTGGGTCTCTGAA
>Ga0247806_10000255_pt1 | contig 37024 bp, 33 predicted proteins | sample UWRJL059202B1_FD_179935 | JGI IMG/M metagenome (GOLD analysis project Ga0247806, IMG submission 179935) | Plant litter microbial communities from Arlington Agricultural Research Station in Wisconsin, United States - UWRJ-L059-202B-1 | ecosystem: Environmental > Terrestrial > Plant litter >... | reverse complement strand
TATTTGATGGAAGATTATGTGATGGAGAAAGGTTTGTAACGATTCAAAAAAATTAAAGACTAAAAGGAGTAAAGCCCCAATCCTGTCGGTATGTTTTTATTTTAAATTTAGACTGATCGAAAGGATTTAATTGATAAATGCGATGATTTTTTTTATCAAAATAGCAGTTGTAGTTGCTTTGATATTCTTCAGGATGCCATTCTTTTTGCATTAATTCATAATTTTTTCTAAGTCTTATTAAAGATTTATCGTGATCTTCATCAGGCAATTCTGGATTTAGATATATTGTTTTATAAATCAAAACGCTGTCCTTTTCTTCTAAATTACTACAGTTCAAAATAGAACTAAGAAGTTCATTTGTCATTTCATACTTCATATTTATTTCATTAAGTTTTGCTTTCGTAGTTAATTTATCTAAAGCATTATTTAATTCATTTGTAAATGTTGAATTTGTTTTTTGAACTCCGGGAATAATTTCATCAAAAGGAAATTCCCAGTAATCTTTATATTTATTTGAAAAAAAAGGGATTGAAGAACATTCTTTTTTTGAGTTAATAAAAACAATAATTTGCTGTCTTTCTTTTATGCTGTCAGGTTCAGAAAATAATTGAATCTCAAAATCAAATTTTCCGTTTTTGACACTTTTAAGCAATTGATAATCATTTCCGTATTTATCTTTGTTCGTTTTCAGTTGAGGGAATTTTTCAACTAAATTCTGAATTGATTTTTTAACGTTGGGCTCTTTATTTTCAGAACAGCTAATTGTTATTAAGAGTAGAAGTAAATAAACGAAATGATTATATTTTTTCATAATTGCTATTTTTTTTTCTATTCATAATTATTTCCTGATTGTTTTTCTAACTCACCACAACATCATGCTTAAATAACAACCCTTTTACTTCTTTCACAGCAAAAACAGCCTTCTTCAATTTAGTTTTTGAAGGATCAATAGTATAATTAAAACTGGTTTTAAAATCGGCTTTGTTGGCGATGGCTTTATCAAATTCAGATCGGTATAAATCGCAATTCTCAAAAAGAACACTTGTAAGATCTGTAGACATGAAATCGACAGCAATCAAACTGCAATTGGTAAAAGTGGTGCCTTTGATTTTTAAAGTATAAAACTTCGAAAAATCCAGAACGCAGTCATAAAAGTGAACTTCAAAAATAAGTTTATCACACATTGCAAAATTTACTTCTTTGATTTCGCAACGATTAAAAGTCGCGGTTCTAAAGGCAACATAATTGATTTTGGCTTCACTAAAAATGCAGTCATTAAAAACACAATCAATAAAAGTAACGGCTAAGAAGGTACACGCCGAAAAATTACAATTATTAAAAACACAGCATTCAAAATCCTTAAAATTAAGATCGTTTCTGCCATAAATTACAGTATCGTATTCTTTATCAAGAAAATATTCGGACTCTTTTTTCAATGCTGATTTTGATTATTATTTGAGAGTGAAAAGATAAGAATTACGTCAGATAATTGTGTTCTTTTAAGAATGGTATTTCTTAAATCTTACTAACTGCATTTTAATTTACAATAGTGTTTGTTTAAATCATTGAAAATAAGGCTTATATTTACAATACGGTTGATTATTGTTCCAAAAAATTAAGACTTTAACATGGTGAAATTTTTAAAAAATAATGTATTTCACAACAAGAATAACATCATATCGTTACTGTTTTTCATTCCGTTTACTGTATTTGCTCAAAACGATTCCGTCAGTTCAGAAATCTGTCGGCCAAAAACGATACTTGAAATCTTTAAAAAAAGAGATTCGGTGTATATCGTTAAGCCGGTAAAAAACAGTTTTTTTCTTGTTATTCCAGTAATTGGTTCCCAACCCGCAACCGGATTTGTTTTTGGTGCTGTCGCGCAATATACTTTTAAAGGAAAACAAAAAGCAGACAAATATTCGATAGCCAATCTTGGTATTACCTACACTACAAAAAAGCAGTGGCTTGTCAATGTAAAAAATAACATCTTACTAAAAAACAACAGGATATTTTTGAGCGGCGATTATCGCTTGTATATTTTTTCGCAGCCTAATTATGGTCTCGGAACTAATATTATTCCGAATCGTAGAGAAAATGGGAATTTCAGTATCGATTCGATTGCGCAACCAATGGACTATAATTACTTAAAGTTTCACCAAACTGCCTCCTTCGAAGTGAAAAAGAATTTTTATGTTGGCGGCGGAATTAATATTGATTGGTACTCAACCATTAAAGACAAAGATCTGAATGTTGAAAATGAACAATTTACCTACCATTATAATTACAGCCAAAAGTACGGATTTAATAATTTGGAATATTTTTTAACCGGTATGAGTCTCAATTTAATCTACGATTCGAGAGACAATCAGATCAATACAACCCGCGGGTGGTTTGCCAATATCAATTATCGATTTAATCCTGTATTATTTAATAATCAACGATATAGTAATGTTTTGTATACAGAATATAGAAATTTTATTCCGCTTTCGCAGAAAAACGAACGCTATATTTTGGCCATTTGGGCGTACGGACAGTTCGTAACAAGAGGAAAAGTTCCATACTTAAATTTGCCGGCAATTGGCTGGGATCAGCGCAGCAGGAGCGGAGAAGGCTACACGCAAGGTCTGTTTAGGGGAACAAATTTGATTTATCTTTCTACAGAATTCAGGTTTCCAATTACCTGCAATCAAATGTTAAGCGGAGCTGTTTTCACCAATTTTGTAACAGCTAGTAATCCCGAAACAAATACAAATCTTTTCAAATCAATACAGCCAGCTGCCGGTTTAGGTTTGCGGCTTTTAATTGATAAAGCAACAAAAACCAATCTTATTGTTGATTATGCGTGGGGAAACAGATCAAAAGGATTTTATTTAAATGCTGGCGAAACCTTTTAAAAAAAGACTTTTATAGATGGTTTGAAGGTTAAAAAACATTAAATTCAATTTTCTTACTTTAAATTGATTTCTTCATAATAAATTCATAATTATAAATTATTGTGATTTATATTTTAAACTCAATTGCTATTTTTGTTACTAATACAATTTAGAATGAAGCTACTTATAGTCGAAGACGAACCAAATCTACTCTCCATTTTGCGCAAAGGTTTCGCTGAAAACAACAATGATGTCAGCGTGGCTCTTGATGGTAAAACGGCTTTGGAAATGATTCATAATTACAATTTTGACGTAGTAATTTTAGATGTAATGCTACCGGATATTAACGGAATCGAAATTTGCAGACGATTACGTGCCGATAAAAATTTTGTTCCCATTTTACTTTTAACAGCCCTTGGAACTTCAGAGAATATAGTAACAGGACTTAATGCCGGCGCTGATGATTATTTGGTTAAACCGTTTAAATTTGGAGAACTTGACGCCAGGGTAAACGCATTAAACCGAAGAGCCAATCAGGAAACTGAAAAAACAGATACGATAATAATAGGCGATTTAGAAATAAACAGCCAGGCTAAAATAGTAAAACGTGCAGGAGAACAAATCGTGCTAACAGCCAAAGAATTTAAATTATTGTACTATCTGTCTAAAAACACAGGCAGAATTGTATCCAGAGATCAGATTTTAGACAATGTCTGGGACATTAATTTTGATATGAACACCAACGTTGTGGACGTTTATATCAATTATTTAAGAAAAAAAATAGACAAACCTTATTCAACCAAACTAATTCATACCATGAAAGGTTTAGGTTACGTTATACAGCCATAAAAAATGGATATAAGAAAAAAAATTACTTTTACTTATGTTGCTCTTTCTACCTTTAGTACACTATTATTGTGTGTGGTAGTTTTTGTATTATTTCGTGAAAACAACAGATACCATTTCTTAAAACGATTAGAAGATCGTGCAAAAATTGTTGCTTCGATTCATTTTCAGGAAGATCCGGAAAAAATAAAATACTACAGTAATCTTAAAAAAAACGGACTGGAAGAACTTATTGAAGAAGAAGAATATGTTTTGAAAATAAACAGTGCCAATAGTTTTGATTATAATACGAAGTTAAACTTACCCAACTCATTTTATTCTAATATTCTGGAAACAGGAAAAGACTATTATGAAGTTAACAGCAAATATTATTTAGGGCAGGTTTTCACCGAAAACAATCAGAAATACATTGTAATTGTAGGCGCGCGCGATCGACGCGGAAAAACAACGACCATTTATATCGCCAAAATATTAATTTTTGGTGGCATTGCCTTTGTACTTCTGGCCTTCTTTTTAGGTCGTTTTCTGGCCAAACGAGTAATTAATCCCGTAGCTAGAATAACCAGAGAAGTAAACCGAATTAGTGCTTCAAACCTTCATAACAGATTACCCGAAGTTAAGAATTCTGATGAAATGTCAGATCTTACACGTACTTTTAATGACATGTTAGACCGTTTGGAAACATCTTTTGAAATTCAGGCCAACTTTATCAATAATGCTTCTCACGAACTAAAAACTCCTATTACGACAATTATAGCCGAATCTGAGATTATGCTCCTCAAAGAAAGACCAGTTGCAGAATATATAGAATCGCTGCAAAATATTTACGGACAGGCTTCAAGATTAGGAAATCTGACAGAAAGCCTTCTTAAACTAACGCAAACCGGTTACGACGGTAAAAAGCAGGTTCTTGATATTGCCCGAATAGATGAACTATTACTGGATGTAAAATCAGATTTAGATAAAATTTATCCGGATAACCGAGTGAGTATTAAACTAAATTTTGTTCCAAATGATTCTGATCTGCTTTTAATTCCGTGCAATAAACCACTTTTAGAGCTCGCTTTGAATAATATCATTACAAATGGAGTAAAGTATTCAGATAATAATGAAGTTTTTGTTACACTATCAGCAAATAGTGATTGGGTTAAAATCTCTATAAACGATATCGGAATTGGAATTCCGCCCGAAGATATTCCACATTTATACGAACCTTTTTTTAGAGGTAAAATTGCGGCTAAGTATATAGGTTACGGCCTTGGACTTCCATTGGCATCCAAAATTATTCGAATGCACAATGGCGAAATTCAGGTACAATCAGAACAAAATAAAGGCACAATCGTAACTATAATCTTTAAAAAAGAAATCAGGAAACCCAACATTAAAAAATCTAATGTTGAATCTTAGGAAATTCTAATTTTAGATTAATACCCTTCTAATTTTAAGAATGTTATTTTGTATGTATAAACTAAACGATTATTCATATGAAAAATTTCCTGATACCAACTACTTTAGAACAAGATACTATTAGCGCTGTAAAATCTGCAATTAATCAGGCAAAAAATACGAATTGCGAGATTATACTAATGATGGTTTCTGATACTCCTGACACTTTTTCGGCGTCACAATTTTTACGTGAAATGAAAGCAAGTTTAACGGCAAGTCAGGAAGAAGTTCTTGAAACCTGCCGATACATTATTACACATACTGACAATTGCAAAATAAAAGTCCACAATCAGTACGGACTTTCAGGTCCTATTTTTAAGGGAATTATTGATGCATTTGCTGTAAAGTTGGTTATACTGACAAATTCGTATAAGCAGGAAACAAAACGAATTCATCAGTATGCAGTAAAATTAGCAGGAAATCAAAAATGCCCAATTTTACATTTAGGTACAGAATCTCTTAAAGATGATTTTAGTAAAGCGCTTTATATCGAAAATGCTAAAGCAAATATGCATGTAAAAGATATTCAGCAGTTTTTGAGCAAAAATTTCTCTTATGAAATCGTAAGCCAGACAGCAAATTTTGATGACAATTACGAACAATTTGCACCTTACCTGTCTGAGGCAATTTCAAAATATGACATCGATTTACTGGTTGAAACCCGTAAAGGCGAAAAAATCAAATTCAAAAAAAATAAAAAAGATAGTAATAGTGATAAACTGGGACTTCCTGTTTTATCACTTTACGAAGAATTGGCATAAAAGCAGTTTTTCAAAAAAAATATAAGTTCAAATTTAAAACTATAAAATATGTTATTAAAGAAAAGAATTCCAATGAGGTACGTTCTCGGAAAAATTAAGGTGGAATTAGGTCTTGTAATGGCTTATACCATATTATTTGAGATTTTTCACCATTATTTCATCAATATTTCTGTAGATATTCCAATCGCAGTTCCTACAATGGTTGGTACAATTATCTCTTTATTGTTGGCCTTTAAATCAAATCAGGCCTATGACAGATGGTGGGAAGCAAGAATTATCTGGGGATCAATCGTAAACGAATCCAGAACTTTGATACGACAAGTATTAACTTTTTATAAAGATCCTGATTTTTCTGTAGAAGCAAATGATTTCAAGGAAAATTTCACCAAAAGACAAATTGCATGGTGCTATAGTTTAGGTCAGGCTTTACGAAATAAAGACGCTGTAAAACCCATCAAAAATTTCATAAGCGAAGAAGAATTAAATTTTGTAAAAAATCATCAAAATGTTCCAAACGCAATTTTATTGCTGCACGCCAGAGATTTAAGAAACGCCAGAAAAGACAAACGTTTTAATATGTATCAGCAGGTAGAAATTGATAATACAATTACAAGATTGTGTGACGCAATGGGTAAATGTGAAAGAATTAAAAACACCATTTTTCCAACAACGTACAGTATGTATATCAGAATGACCTTGTGTTTGTTTATTATTTTATTGCCTTTTGGATTGATCGATTTATTAAGCTGGTTCGCTATTCCGTTAATTACCATTATAGGAGGAACTTTCTTTTTGATCGAAAAAATGGCTATTCACCTGCAGGATCCTTTCGAAAACAGGCCAACAGATACACCTGTTACGGCTATTTCGAATGCAATCGAAAAGAATTTACTGCAAATGCTAAATGAGTTTCAGGTAGAGTTCGATATTATCAAAGAATTCGATCTTAAACCAGAAGCTAAAACACTTACCGGAAAAGAGTACTTCGTTCTTTAATTAATATTAGTCTATTTAATTGTAAACCAGGCAGCGCTTTTTGTGTTGTCTGGTTTTTTGTTTTTTAGAATTTAGAATTTCAGAATCGTAATTTTAATAGGAAGCTAATCCCGCTATCCGTTTCAAGTCCTCGCTAAAAAAACTATTTTTCTAAGCCATAAAACGAGCTTCCGTTGGTCGCTGTTTTATGGCAAGAAAAATTAGTTTTTTTAGCTCCGGGCTTTCCACTTCTATCGGGGCTAGGCTAATAGTTTTCATGACAATATCTTTCGGTTTTCTTGTTATTTCGAGGGAAGATAAATCACATATCGAGAGCGACGTACTGTGCGTCATTGTAAACATTAATTTTTAAGCAATTTCCCCAAAGTTTGTATCGAATGTCGCAGTTCATTTGTCCATGGCAAACCAAAACTCAGCCGCATACAATTTGAAAATTGATCCTGAAAGGAAAAAATCCGTCCAGGAGCGAAACTAATTTTATGTTTCATTGCCAAATGATAAAAAGCGGCCGTATCAATGTTTTTATCTAATTCAATCCAAAGAAAAAAGCCACCCTCTGGCTGACTCACTTTTGTTCCTTCCGGAAAAGATTCCAAAACAGTATTAATATAATTATGACAGTTTTGATTTAGAATATGGCGCATTTTACGAAGGTGATTTTCATAACGTCCGTTTTTCAAAAAATCGCCTACAACTTCGTGCGTAATAGTAGGCGAGGAGAGAGTATGATAAATTTTATTTCGCAGAATTTGTTTTTTAAATTTCCCCGGCGAAACCCAGCCAACCCGATAGCCCGGCGCCAAAGTTTTGGATACAGAACTACAGCAAAGTACAATACCGCTTTCGTCATAAGTTTTGCAATTTGTTGGACGGCTGGAGCCAAAATACAAATCGCCGTGAATATCATCTTCAATTAGCGGAATATTGTAAAATTCCATGAGTTTTACAACTTCTTTTTTATGTTCGACAGGCATCATGCTTCCTGAGGGATTACTAAAATTACTCATCAGAAAACAGAGCTTTATTTTTTTTGTCGAAAGGGCCTTTTTTAAGGCATCCAGTTCAATTCCGGTTGTCATATTTGTGGGAAGTTCCATAATATACAAACCCAATGATTTCGCCAATTGCAGCACTCCAAAATAAACCGGACTCTCTGTAATAATAGTATCTCCGGGTTTTGTTAAAGTCATCAGACAGTGCGAAATAGCACTGGTGCAGCCCGGCATTGTAATAATATCATTTTCTGTCAGCGAGCCGCCCCAGGTAAAAGACCATCGCGCGATTTCTTTCCTCAAATTCAGATTTCCCTGCACTTCCTCATAACTCGTTCCGCTATTGGGTAATTGTCTGGTTGCCTGAATAATTCCTTTATTTAATTTCGCAATCGGTAAAAGTTCATTAGAAGGAAACCCCAACGATAGCATTGTGATGGTTTTATCGGTCATATTGCGATACACCTGATAAATCAAATCTTCACGATCAATATTCATACTCTTAAAAACCGGACTGCTTGGCGTTGGTTCTGTAATAATTCGTGCAGATGTATTACTCACATAATAACCGGATTGCGGTCTGGACTCAATCAAAGATCTGCTCTCGACTTCATAATAAGCCTTGCTTACTGTACTCATGCTGTAACCCGTTTCGGCGACTACTTCACGAATCGAAGGCAGTTTATCACCAACGTTTAAAACGCCCGATTTGATTTGCTTTTCGATTCGGTCAGCAAATTGCAAATACAAGTAATTTGAATTTCTCATAAAAAAAAACTGTTATGGTGCAATTTACAAAAACTGTATCTGTATTGCTTATTTATTTTTATGAAATTTGTTTCAGATGAAAATCAAATCAAAAAACCAAACCAAAACCCAATTCGTGAAAACATCAAAATACTACTTCGCAGCCATAACGGCATATACCATTTGGGGATTTTTTAGTCTTGTACTAAAACCAATTCACGAATATGCTTCTTTGGATATTTTATTTTTTCGTGTTTTTAGCTGTAGTATTTTAATGTTGCTGATTGTTTTTGCTTTCAAAAGAAAAAAGGCAAAAGAAACAATCGAAATTTTTAAGGCATTACCTAAATTCGAGAAACGAAAAGCACTTTTATTAAACATTGGCGGAAGCATCTTTTTAATGTTAAACTGGTTTACATTTATTTATGTAATGAATCATATAAGCGTAAAAGCCACATCTTTAGCCTATTTGGTTTGCCCAATTCTAACGACTTTGCTGGCCTATTTTCTTTTACATGAAAAGTTAAGCAAAACCCAATGGGTTTCTGTCGGATTAAGTATTTCGGGCTGTTTGCTCTTGTCATATGCAGATATTATGGATATGTTTTTCAGCATAATAATAGGTTTAACTTATGCCTGTTATTTAGTAAGTCAGCGTATCAATAAGGGTTTTGACAAATTTATAATCCTTACGTTTCATATTACTTTGGCGGCACTGATTTTATTGCCTTTTTATCCGGCATACAGCGGTCCTGTTCCAACAGAATTTAAGTTTTATTTCTGTATTGAAACCATCGCGATTTTGTTTACGATTTTTCCATTGTTCCTGAATTTATATGCACTTTCAGGCATTAATTCATCAACAGTGGGAATGTTATTAAATATTAACCCAATGATTGCCTTTGCATTAGCAACTTTTGTTTATCACGAAAACATAACACTTTTACAAATTACCGCTTACGGTATTATTTTTATAGCAGTTTTGGTATTTAACTCGCATCATCTTTTTGCATTAAAACAGCGATATACACCAGCTTCAAAAAACGCATAAATTTTCAGCCACAATCTTAACGAACCTGAAAACTCCAAATTGACATAGTCAAATTTCATGAAAATGACATTTGATGAACATTCGTGAAGTTGTGGCTAATTTTATAAATTACTTTAGAAGTTTAAGGTCCATAAATTTTTCCGCCACGAATTCACGAATTTAGTTTATAATAATTTGTGAATTCATGGCGATTATTTTTGAAGATGTAATTCATAAAATTACCAGAATCTTAACAGGATATTTAAACAGGAATGAGTATTTTTCATTTCTGTTTTTTTATGCAATAATGCGTAAAAAATTTGCCAGGAATTGCGCGGACTTCCACGAATTAAAATTTTAGAATAGAAAAATTAGTGAAAATTAGTAGAATTCGTGGCAAACAAAACAATAACCAGATTCAAAATCTTATGAAAAATACCAAATTACAAGCATTCATTCCTTTATTTTATTTAGTATGGTCAGACGATCTTTTAACTCAAAAAGAATTTTGGACCATTCAGCAATTTATAAATAATTTATCATGGCTTTCGCCGGAAGAAAAACAAAAGCTTCTTAGCAAATTAGATATTACAAATCCGCCTTCGCGAAATGAACTCGCGCAATGGAAACAAGATATTGAAGGAAGCATTAAAGATAAATCATCCATAAAATCAATTTTTGATATTGCCGAAGCACTTTCAGAAAAAGACGTAGATATTTCGACATTAAAGTCAGATTTTGTAAAACTTGAAAATGATTTAGGTGTTTTAGGTGAAGAAGTAATTCAGAACTTTAAAACCAAAGCCGAATCCTTTACGGCTACTTCAAAAACAAATTCTAATTTTGATATTCAAAAAATAACTGAACTTTTAGACGGTAAACAGGCGCCGATTATCAAAAAAGTAAAATCGGTGATTTCAAGGCCTGAATTTGCCTATGAAACTTCGACAGATATCAATGTTTATCGCCAAACCGTTTACAATTGGTGTAAAATTTTAGCCGATGAAAATCTCGGAAACATGGCTTATCCAAAAGCACATGGCGGAGGAGAAAATATTGCTGATTATTTTGCCATTATGGAAACATTGAGTTACCACGATTTAAGTTTAGTGATAAAATTTGGCGTTCAGTTTGGATTGTGGGGAATGAGCGTGCAATCGTTAGGAACAGAAAAACATTATGCCAAATATTTAAAAGACATTGGTTCGCTTAAATTGCCCGGATGTTTCGCCATGACCGAAACACATCATGGATCAAACGTAAAAGGTTTGGAAACTACGGCGACTTACAATCATGACGATCAAACGTTTACAATTCATACACCACATAATAACGCCCAAAAAGAATATATTGGAAACGCAGCCGTTCACGGACAAATGGCAACCGTTTTTGCCAAATTAATTATTGACGATCACGATTATGGTGTAAATGCTTTTGTGGTTCCGTTGCGGGATACAAACGGAAATACCGTCAATGGTGTTACAATAGGTGATTGCGGTCACAAAATGGGATTAAATGGAGTAGATAACGGAACAATTTCATTTGATAATGTCGTGATTCCAAAAGAAAATATGCTTGATCGATTTGCTTCTGTAAACGACAAAGGCGAATTTGAAAGCCCGATTCCGAGTGATAACAGACGTTTTTTCACGATGTTAGGCACTTTGGTTGGTGGCCGAATCGGAATTCCGCGTTCTGCATTGGCGGCAGCCAAATCAGGATTAACAATTGCCATTCGATACAGCGATCAACGCAGACAATTTGGACCAGAAGGCGGATCTGAAGTTCCAATTTTAAATTACAGAATGCACCAACGTAGATTACTTCCGCATTTAGCGAAGACCTATGCCGTTCATTTTGCCCTGCAATATCTTACGAATCGTTTTCTAAATAAAACAGAAGCCGAAATGCAGGAAATTGAAGCTCTTGCAGCCGGAATGAAATCATATTCTACCTGGTCTACAAGAGATATTTTGCAGGAATGCCGTGAAGCAATTGGCGGAAAAGGTTATTTATCTGAAAACAGAATCGACGCTTTAAAAAACGACACCGAAATTTATACCACTTTTGAAGGTGATAATACCGTTTTAATGCAATTGGTTGCCAAAAACCGATTATCGGAATTTAGAAAAGCCTTTGGAGAAATGGGTTCTTTGGGTATTATAAATTATGTTTATGAAAATGCAAAAGTGGCAATTTCTGAGAAAAATCCAATTGCAACCCGAAGAACAGATGACGAACATTTGCTTGATTCAGAATTTCATTTGCAGGCTTTTATTCACAGAGAGAAAACAATTTTGGCATCAGCAGCAAGACGTATTAAAAAACTGGTCGACGGTGGTTTAGAAGCTTATGATGCTTTTAATGTTGTTCAGCACCAAATGATTGACGTTGCACAGGCTTATTTGGAAAGAATCGTTTTAGAACAATTTCAGGAAGCTATAAAAACAGTTGAAGACGACAATTCAAAAGAAATTTTAACCAAATTGTATCAATTGTATGCACTTTCGCAAATAGAAAAAAACAAAGGCTGGTATCTTGAAGATGGATATATGGAAGCAGTGAAAACAAAAGCAATCCGTAAAATTGTTAATCAGCTTTGTTGGGACATTCGTCCTGATGCTGTTGCATTAGTAAATGCTTTCGACATTCCGGAAAGTTGTTTGGCGGCGCCAATTGCTGTTAATTTAGAAAATAGAAAATAGAAAATAGAAAATAGAAAATAGAAAATAGAAAATAGAAAACAGAATATAGAGTAAAGATATTAGACTGCTTTGTGAGCTTTGTCAGGGTAAACTTTGGCAAAGCTTTTTTTTTACTAATTAACGGAATTTTGAAAAATATTATTTTTTATGATTTGTGAATTCGTTTCTATTTTTATACCACAGAGTTTATAAAAAAACTTATATGACTTATATGGTGAAAAAAAAATTACCAGCTTCCTTTTAAGCCTTCTTTTAAGGCGCTGTTGTATTTCTCCAAATCAAAACGATACAAATCAGGGGCTTTATGTGCGCCGCCTTTACGCGATTCCTCTAATTTGGTAAGGATATCATAGCGAAGTATTTTTCTATAGAAATTTCCTCTGTTTAGTTTTTTGCCTAAAATGGCTTCATATAATTTTTGAATTTCCGGCATCGTAAACTTCGCAGGCAAAAGATTATAACCAATAGGGTGATTATTTAATTGCTCACGAAGAGTCAGCAGTGCTTTATCGAAAATAGTGCTGTGGTCCATCATAAATGCAGGTAAATCAGCAATAGACTTCCATTCAACAACACTCGAATATTCATCAATCACTAATTTTACTTGTGAATGTTCTGCCAAAGCATAATATCCAATCGAAACAAAACGCTGTTTGTTCCAGATACCATCATCATAAGCTTCAAAAGCACTTTCAGAGCGTTTTAAATTTCCAAAAGTATAAAATTGCTGCAGGTATATATTTTCTGTTCCTGTCCTGTCTTTTAAAATTCGAACTGCGGCATCATCAACATTTTCCTCTTTTTTTACATAACCACCCGGAAGTCCCCAGGCATCCTGATCCTTCATTTTTACAGTTAAAACCTGAAGTGAATTTTCATGAAAACTAAAAATAACACAGTCAATTGAAAGCGTTGGGATATATTTTTTAAACGCTTCTTCAGATTGCTGTTCAAGTAGTTTCTTAAATTCCATTGTATTGATTTGTTTTCAAATTTACTCTTTTTGAGAATTATAAATCGGTGTAATAATGCAAAATTTCAAAAAAAATCCTTTAAAATCAATTCTTTTGAACAATTTTAGTTTTTGGTTAATTTTTAATTGAATATTTATCTGACTAAGAATATGCTAAGATTAATTGTTCTTCACTAAGATAAATGAAAATTTAAGTGAATTTATTTGTTGATGTGGAAAAAAGTAATTAATATTGCTTCATTATGAAGCAATGAAAATATCAAATATTGCAACTTTACTATTTGTCAACCACATTCTAAATTCCCACTTATGAAAAAAACAATTATAAAAACAGCGCAATTATCATTACTGACAGCGTTGGTGATTTCAAATGTATCATGGAATGCAATTCCAAATGATGAAACGAATCCGCCACTTATAACCATTAAAGGATTTACCTTCCATGACTTTAACAGAAACGGAAAATTAGATATTTGGGAAGACACGCGTATTTCTGCTAATGAAAGAATTGATGCGATCATTAAAGAAATGACAAATGCAGAAAAAGCAGAATTGCTTATCGGAACCGGAATGCCCGGAATTGAAGTACTGACAGGTCCCATTGGAGATTCTAAACAAGGCTTGGTTCCCGGAGCGGCGGGCGGAACAGCTGCTTTTGAGCGATTTGGAATTCCGGCAACTATTGTAGCCGATGGTCCTGCAGGTTTAAGAATTGCGCCAACGCGAGAAAATGATTCAAAAACCTATTATGCAACGGCTTTTCCGGTTGGAACAGCTTTAGCTTCGACATGGAATAAGGCACTTTTAGAAGAAGTGGGAAAAGCAATGGGTAATGAAGTAAAAGAATATGGCGTTGACGTTTTATTAGCTCCTGCTTTGAATATCCAAAGAAACCCTTTAAACGGAAGAAATTTTGAATATTATTCTGAAGATCCGTTGATTTCCGGAAAAACGGCAGCAGCAATTGTAAACGGAATTCAGTCGCAGGGCGTAGGAACTTCGATTAAACATTTTGCCGTTAATAATGAAGAAACCAATCGTTTAACGATTAATGCGCATGTTTCAGAAAGAGCGATTAGAGAATTGTATTTGAAAGGTTTCGAAATCGCGGTAAAAGAATCCCAGCCCTGGACGGTTATGTCGTCCTACAACAAACTTAACGGTGCTTATACATCCGACAGAAAAGATTTATTAACCGAAGTTTTAAGAAACGAATGGGGTTTTAAAGGAATTGTAATGACCGATTGGTTTGGTGGTTTTCCGGGTTTTGAAACTATTAAAGGAGGTTCAAATTCTGATGTTGTTAAACAAATGATTGCCGGAAATGATCTTTTGATGCCCGGAATTCCCGTTCAGAAAAAGGCATTATTAGAAGCTTTAAATTCGGGAAAACTTTCTCAGGAAGTGGCGAATACAAATGCAAAAAGAATTTTAGAATATATTTTTCGCACGCCAACTTTTGTCAAATACAAATACAGTGATAAACCAAACTTAATAAAAAATGCTGATGTCACCAGAAAAGCAGCTTCTGAAGGAATGGTTTTGCTTAAAAACACAAATAATGCTTTGCCCTTTGCCGACAAACAAAAAGAAGTTTCTGTATTTGGAGTTACATCTTACGCTTGGATTACAGGCGGAACCGGAAGCGGAAGCGTCAATAACAAACACACTGTTTCTCTTTTAGAAGGCTTGAATGCTGCAGGTTATAAATTAGACAAGGAATTGGTTGATTTGTATAAACCTTACGCAGATAAAGAAGTAGCTGCTGAAAAGGAGAGAAGAAAAGAAAAAGGAGTAATGGCTTTGCCGGAAAGACTTCCCGAATTGAAATTAACTGATGATTTTATCGCTAAAAAAGCAGGAAGTTCTGAAATTGCATTCGTGACTTTAGGAAGAAACTCCGGAGAATTTAATGACAGAGTTGTTGACAATGACTTTAATCTGGCAACAGAAGAACTTGAAATGCTGGATAAAATTTCAAAAGCTTTTCATGAAAAAGGAAAAAAAGTAGTGGTTATTTTAAATATTGGCGGCGTAATCGAAACAGCATCCTGGAAAGATAAAGTTGATGCTGTTTTATTATCCTGGCAACCAGGTCAGGAGGGCGGACATTCTGTTGCAGATGTGGTTTCGGGTAAAATAAATCCGTCTGGAAAATTAACAATGACTTTCCCGGTGAAATATACTGATACACCATCGGCAAAAAACTTTCCGGGATTTCCTGTACAAAATCCAAAAGAGGTGACTTATGAAGAAGGTATTTATGTTGGTTATCGCTATTTTAATACCTTTAACATTAAACCATCTTATGAATTTGGTTTTGGAAATTCGTATACCACATTTGATTATACAGATGTAAAATTGAGTTCACCAACATTTACCGATAAACTAACGGTTTCTGTTACCGTTAAAAATACCGGAAAAGTATCTGGAAAAGAAGTAGTTGAAGTTTATCTTTCGGCTCCATCAAAATCTATTGATAAACCAAAAGAAGAATTAAAAGCTTTTGGTAAAACCAAAGAATTAAAACCAGGCGAGAGTGAAACACTAAAACTGACTTTAGCTCCAAAAGATCTGGCTTCGTTTTTAGAAAATAAAAGTGCGTGGGTTGCAGAAGCAGGAACTTATAAAGTTTTGATTGGTGCTTCTTCTTTAGATATTAAAAAATCGGCTGAGTTTTCTGTAGCCACAGAAATTACAGTAGAAAAAGTAAACAAATCATTTGAAAAAGATGCTTCATTTACAGAGCTAAAACCTTAATTACAAGTATATTTTTGGTTAGATAAAAATTGATTAAGGCTATAATAATTTCCGCTTTGATATTCAGTTTTGAATATTGAAGTGGAATTATTTTTTATGGCAAAACCGGAGTGAAATAAATTTTATAATAGCATTTAAATTGATTTCATGTTTTAAATTATGATATCATTAGAATAGGATATCTTTTTAGCAAGTTTTAATTCAATTTTTCTGTTACTAATTTCAATTTTTACGACTTACTAAATTCATTTTTGTTTGTACACTTTCTTATATTTGTAAGTCTCATTATATCTCAATTGTTTTGAAAAATTTTCTGTTGTTTTGTTTGTTCGTTCTTTTAGCAAATCCTGTTTATTCATCGGATAGTAACAATATTATTTTGAATAAGTTGAATGATGCGCTACGCAACAAACAGCGATATGTGCAATTGAAAGAAGAACGCATTTTAAACTTCAAAAAAATAAAATCGGCTGACTTAAGTAAAGAACAGGAATACAATTACAACAAAACATTATATACAGAATATCAAAAATTCAATTCAGATTCGGCTATTTTTTATGTCAAAAAGAATATTAAAATTGCTGAGGAACTTCAAAACAAAGAGCTTTCAGATTTAGCTAATTTACAATTGGTCACGCTTTACTCTTCATCCGGAAAATACCGTGAATCTGAAGCTATCATCAGAGGTATCAATAAAAATAAATTATCAAAAACATTAATTCCTACTTACTATGTGGCGTATCGTGAATTTTTTGAGCATTATGCCGCAAACAGTTACGATATAAAATACATTCAGCAAATACGAAAATACCGTGATTCGCTCTTGATGGTTTTAGATCCGAATACTTTAAACTATCAAATCAATAAAATTCAGCAGAAAATGTCTAAAAAAAGGTTTGACATTTCGCAAAATCAATTGTTGAATTTATTGAAGAATATAAAAGAGGATAATCCGCAATATGCCATGATTACCTATCTTTTGGGAAGCCTTTATGAAGGTACTCATCAATTAGAATTACGAAAAAAATATTACGCACTTTCAGCAACCGCAGATATTAAAAACGCCAATAAGGATAATGCATCGCTTCAGGAACTGGCTTTGGTTTTTTATGAAATTGGCGATGTCGATATGGCTTACAAGCTCACACAATCGGCAATTGAAGATGCGTTGTATTGTAATGTGCAGTTTCGAACTCTTTTGATGTCAGAGGTTTATTCGATAATCAATACCGTTTATTTAGAAAGAGAAGCAAAGCGAAAAACAGAATTGCAATTATATCTTTTATGTATCAGTTTACTCTCAATATTTTTAATTGTGGCCGTTGTTTATGTATACAAACAAATGAAAAAAGTTTCTAGAATTCGGGGAGAATTATATGAAACGAGTCAAAAACTGGCAGAATTAAACAAAGACATTACCGAAACCAACAATCAGTTACAGGAACGTAATTCGCAATTATCAGAATCCAATCACGTTAAGGAAGAATATATCGCTCATTTTTTCAATTTATGTTCGACTTATATCAATAAATTAGAAAACTATCGCATTATTTTAAACAAAAAAGCAACGGCAAAACAGTTTGATGAAATTTATAAAATGTTGAAATCAACAACTTTAGTTGATAATGAACTCGAAGAATTGTATAAAAACTTCGATGTAATTTTTCTAAATTTATATCCAACATTTGTAAAAGACTTTAATGAATTGCTAATCAAAGAAGAACAAATTGTGTTGAAACAAGGTGAATTACTCAATACTGAACTTCGAATTTTTGCTCTTATCAGACTCGGAATTACCGACAGTGTAAAAATTGCCGCTTTTCTTCGTTACTCTTTAAGCACAATCTATAACTATAGAACGAGAGCCCGAAATAAAGCCGCAGTTTCGCGAAATGATTTGGAAGAAAGAGTCATGAAAATAGGTTCGATTTCGTTGAAAATGTAATGATTTATTTTAGAATCACTACTTTTTTAGCGCGTTTAAAAAAATCAAATGATTGGTATTCAATGCTTTGATTTTTTATTTCACTACTTTTTTTCGTTTAAAAATCTTATACACACTATAACGTTTTAGCTTTACAATATTATTATAAGGTACTTTTTACCAGCGAACCACCTTATATAAATTAATGCTTTAATAAATTATAGTTATGTTTAAAAACGTCAAAACAATTGTTGTTTTACTTTTGTTGGCTTCGATTGGGATGAATGCCCAAAACAAAGTTCCGGTTTATCTTGATGATAAAAAGTCGATTGAAGAACGTGTTGCCGATGCACTTTCAAAAATGACCACCGAAGAGAAAATTGCCATGATTCACGCTCAATCCAAATTTAGTTCGCCGGGTGTGCCGCGTCTGGGAATTCCGGAAAACTGGATGACCGATGGACCGCACGGAATTCGTACTGAAGTTTTATGGGACGAATGGGATCAGGCAGGCTGGACAAATGATTCTTGTATTGCTTTTCCCGCACTAACTGCGCTTTCTGCTACCTGGAACAAAGAAATGGCTTCATTATACGGAAAATCAATTGGTGAAGAAGCACGTTACCGTAACAAAAATGTATTATTAGGACCCGGAGTTAATATTTACAGAACTCCATTAAACGGTCGTAATTTCGAATATATGGGTGAAGATCCTTTTCTAACTTCAAAAATGGTGGTTCACTATATTAAGGGAGTCCAGTCAAACGGAGTTGCGGCTTGTGTAAAACATTTTGCATTGAACAATCAGGAAACTAATCGTAATTCGGTTAACGTAATTGTTGATGACAGAGCTTTATATGAAATTTATTTGCCGGCTTTTAAAGCTGCCGTTCAGGAGGGTGATGCATGGGCCATTATGGGTTCGTACAACAAGTATAAGGGGCAGCAATGTTGTCACAATGAGTTTTTATTGAATGATATTCTTCGCGGAGAATGGGGTTTCAAAGGTGTTGTAATCTCAGATTGGGGAGGCGTTAATGACACCAAACAAGCGATTCATAACGGTTTGGATATGGAATTTGGTTCCTGGACAAACGGACTTTCGTGGGGAACAAGCAACGCTTATGACAACTACTTTTTAGCAAAACCGTATTCAACTATGATTGCCAAAGGCGAAGTGGGAACAAAAGAATTAGACGAAAAAGTGAGCCGTATTTTACGTTTGTCTTTTCTGACAACAATGAATAAAAACAGACCTTTTGGATCGTTTGGAACGGAAGAACATGCAAAAGCAGGTTTGAAAATCGCCGAAGAAGGAATTGTATTGCTTCAAAATAACAACAATATTTTACCAATTGATCTTTCGAAAACTAAAAAAATCGCGGTTATTGGTGAAAATGCCATTAAAATGATGACAGTTGGAGGAGGAAGTTCTTCGCTTAAAGCGAAATATGAAATCACACCGCTGGAAGGTTTAAAGAAAAGAATTGGCAATCAGGCCGAAATTGTTTACGCTCGTGGTTACGTTGGAGATCCGACAAGTAATTATAACGGTGTTATTGCAAAAGTAAGTTTGGAAGACAAACGTTCTGCTGCTGAACTAACTGGAGAAGCTTTGAAAGTGGCTAAAGACGCTGATATTGTACTTTTTATTGGAGGTTTAAACAAAAGCGACAATCAGGATGCAGAAGGTCATGACCGTAAAGGATTAGAACTTTCGTATGGTCAGGATAAATTAATTGCTGAATTAGCGAAAGTAAATAAAAACATCGTTTTTGTAAATATTTCAGGAAATGCCGTGGCAATGCCGTGGGTTAAAGAAGTTCCCGGAATTGTACAAGGCTGGTTTTTAGGTACAGAAGCAGGAAATGCTTTGGCAGCTGTTTTAGTTGGAGATGTAAATCCTTCAGGGAAATTGACTTTTACTTTCCCTGTAAAATTGTCTGATAACGGAGCACATGCTTTAGGAGAATTTCCAGGTGGAGATGACATTAAATACAGCGAAAGCATTTTTGTAGGATATCGTTATGCCGACAAACAAAAAGCAAAACCATTGTTTTCTTTCGGTCACGGATTAAGTTATACAACTTTTGAATATGGAAAAGTGACAGCTGATAAAAAACAAGTTGCTGCTGATGGAAAAATTACGTTTTCTATAAAAGTAAAAAATACAGGAACTCGTGAAGGTTCAGAAGTTGTTCAGCTTTATATCAGCGATCTAAAATCTTCATTAGTTCGTCCGATAAAAGAATTAAAAGGATTTGAGAAAATTTCGCTTAAAGCGGGAGAAGAAAAAACCGTGACTTTTACAATTGATAAAACAGCTTTAAGCTTTTTTGATGATAAAAAACACGACTGGGTTGCAGAACCGGGCGCTTTTGAGGCAATCATTGGTGCCTCTTCAACAGATATAAAATCTAAAGTGGGATTCTCACTTCAATAGTTTCATTATTTCTAATTGGTTGGTTGTAAAGCTGCAATTGTAAAAAATTGCGGCTTTGCTTTTACAATAAATTAGAGGTAAAATGTTAGAAGTTAGAGGGCTGCATCTATTTTATTAAAGGTTTAAAAAACACTTTATTGTTTTAAAATTAAAATAACATGAAAAAAATTGTACTTAGTGCTATAGTTTTATTTTTGGCACAAAATCTTTCGGCGCAAAGCCTGAATAAAATGCAATGGTTTAATGAACCTGAAAAATGGGAGATTAAAAACAATGCGTTAATCATGAATGTCACGGCAAATAGCGATTACTGGCGAATTTCGCATTACGGATTCACTGTTGATGATGCTCCATTTTACTATGCATCGTATGGCGGAGAATTTGAAGCCAAAGTTAAACTAACAGGAAACTATATCGCCCGTTTTGACCAAATGGGATTAATGCTTCGAATTGATGAAAAAAATTACATCAAAACCGGAATTGAATTTGTTGACGGAAAATTCAATGTCAGTACCGTTGTAACACATGATAAAAGCGACTGGAGTGTAACGACAATAGAAAAAGCACCGCCATTTGTATGGATGAAAGTCGTAAGAAGATTAGACGCAGTTGAAGTATTTTATTCTTTTGATGATAAAAATTACATCCTTGCCAGAAATGCACCTTTGCAAGACAACACGCCCGTTATGGTAGGTTTAATGGCAGCTTCTCCAGACGGAAAAGGTTTCGAAGCCAAATTCGAAAACTTCAAAGTAACTCATTTGCCGGATCAGAGAAGATTAGAATGGCTGAAAAATCATCAGGAATAATTATTAATTGTTAGTTGTTGATGGTTAATTGTAAAAAGTAAATAATAAAATAATAATTATTTTATATTTAGATCCAATTTTGTAACATCTAACAGATTATTATTAACCACTAATCACTAACAATCAACCATTAACCATTAACCATTAACCATCAACCATCAACCATCAACCAATAATAACTAACAATCAACCATTAACCATCAACAATTAACAACTAACCAATTTTTATGACAGATATTCAACCCAAAAAACATTATGAAATTTTAGACGGTTTACGTGGAGTGGCAGCTATTTTAGTCGTTGCTTTCCATATTTTTGAAGCTTTTGGCGGCGGAAATCGTTTTATACAAATTATTAATCACGGTTATCTGGCCGTTGATTTCTTTTTTCTCTTATCGGGATTTGTTGTCGCTTACGCGTATGACGACCGCTGGGCGAGAATGTCGCAATGGGAATTTTACAAACGACGTTTAATTCGCCTTCAGCCCATGGTTATAATGGGAATGATCATTGGAGCCATTTTCTATTATTTTCAGGCGTCTGATTTGTTTCCGATGATTGCCGGAATGGAAGTCTGGAAAGTAATTCTAACCATGGTAATTGGATTTACATTATTGCCAATTCCTCCATCATTAGAAATCAGAGGGTGGGGGGAAATGCATCCTTTAAATGGTCCGGCCTGGTCTCTTTTTTTCGAATATATTGCAAATATCCTGTACGCTTTGTTTTTTCGTAAATTTTCGAATAAAGTACTCTCATTTTTTATACTAATATTCGCCGGACTGTTAATTAATTATACTGTTTTTGGTCCAAAAGGAGACGTTATCGGGGGGTGGTCTTTAAATTTGGAGCAAATGAATGTTGGTTTCACCCGTTTATTATACCCGTTTTTTGCAGGAGTTTTACTTTCCCGTTTAGGAAAACTAATTCACATAAAAGGCGCTTTCTTTGTTTGCAGTATTTTAATCACAATTGTACTGGCTTTACCAAGATTTGGAGATGAAAATACGTTATGGGTGAACGGTTTATACGAATCTTTCTGTATTATTTTAGTTTTTCCACTTATTGTTGCCATTGGCGCAGGCGGAGAAATTAAAAGTGCTTTTTCTGCTAAAATATGTAAACTTTTAGGTGATATTTCATACCCAATTTATATCACACATTATCCGTTAATTTATTGGTTTACTGCCTGGGTTGTAGATAATAAAATTTCGCTTACAGATGGATATGGGGTTGGAATAGGCGTGTTAATTGCAAGCATTGTAATGGCATATTTATGTTTGAAATTATATGATGAACCGGTTCGTAATTGGCTTCAAAAAAGGAGCAAAGCAACAAAGTAACAAAGGTCCAAAGCGAAAAAAACTTTGTCTCTTAAACATCTGCAACTCTAAACATATAAGATATTAAATTTCTAATTTTTGTTAGTTATAGATATTCAAAAAAGGGATGAAACCGTTTGGTTTTCATCCCTTTATATTTATAATTTGCTTATTTCAAAGAAAAACCTTTGTCCCTTTGAACCTTTGCATCTTTGAACTTTAAAAAAAAATTATTCAAGAACCAATGCTCCCAAAGCTTCTTTACTGAAACCTTTTAATTGATCTGTTTTTCCGGCCTTAATTTTTGCAACCCAATTAGGATCAGATAAAAGAGGTCTTCCAACGGCAACTAAATCAAAATCGCCACGATTGAAACGTCTGTTTAATTCTTCCAAAGAAGTTGGCTCAGAACTTTCTCCTGCAAAAGCGCCGAAGAAATCTCCCGAAAGACCAACAGAACCTACTGTAATTGTTGGTGCTCCAGTAACTTTTTTAGCCCATCCTGCAAAGTTCAAATCAGAATCTTCAAACTCAGGTTCCCAGAAACGACGTTGAGAACAGTGTAAAATATCTACCCCGGCATCAACAATAGGTGTAAGCCATGCTTCTAATTCCTGTGGATTTTTAGCCAGTTTGTAATTATAATCAGAAGGTTTAAATTGAGAAAAACGCATGATTACTGCGAAGTCATTCCCAACTTGTTTTCTGATTTCTTTTACTACTTCAATTGCAAAACGATTACGTTCCGGTAAAGTTTTTCCACCATAGATATCGGTACGCAAATTCGTTTCGGCTCTAAAAAACTGATCGATTAAATAACCGTGTGCACCGTGAATTTCGATGGTATCAAAACCCAATCTTTTGGCATCAGCGGCAGCTTTACCAAAAGCAACAATAGTATTTTCGATATCTTTTTCAGTCATTGTACTTCCGTTGCTGAAATCAGGTCGGTTTAGCCCAGACGGACCTTCAAAAGGAACTGGAGGAACCCATCCTGATTGATGATTGTCCATAATTCCCATATGCCAGATTTGCGGTCCCATTGAACCTCCGGCGGCGTGAACTTCTTCAATTACTTTTTTCCATCCTTTTAAGGCTTCATCTCCATGAAAATGAGGCACATTTGCGTCGTTTGATGATGATGGTCTGTCAATGACAGTTCCTTCAGATAATATTAAACCAACTTCACCTTCAGCTCTTTTTTGATAATAAGCCGCTACTTCATCAGTTGGAATTCCGTTTGGAGAAAATGAGCGCGTCATTGGCGCCATTACGATTCGGTTTTTAAGATTTAACGTTTTTAAGTTAAATGGTGAAAACAGGTTGTTTGTACTCATAGTAATTTACAAATTAGATTGAATTAATTTACTGAGTGCTTCAAAGGCACCTTCGTTACGTTTATAATAGGTCCATTGTCCTACGCGTTTGGATTCTATAAATCCGGCGCGCTGTAAAATAGACAGGTATTCTGAAACTGTTGATTGCGTCAGGCCTGCTTTGGCCTGAATCTGCCCAACACAAACTCCGTGTTCAAATCCGGCGTGCTGGAGCTGATCCGGAAAGTTAATTTCGGGTTCCTTTAGCCATTCCAGCATTTGCAATCTGGACTTATTAGATAATGCTTTAAAGATTTCTATATTTTCCATGGTACAAATATATCGACTTTTCCCGATATACCAATTTAAAGATTTTTTTTTAGGATAATTTTAAGATGATAGGAGGATTTATGAAGAAGTATTTATATTTGTTTGTAGATTAATCTCGCTAAGTCGCAAGGTCGCAAAGTTTTTATTTCGTAAGCTAATCACTTTGCGCCTCTGTGTCTTTGCGAGATTAAAAAAGCTCCAAGAAATAAAACTTAATCTATTATGAAAAAAACTTTACTTATTTTAGGATTCTTATTATGCGTTATAACAAACTCAAAAGCTCAGGTTATTGGAACTGATGTTGGAGATATCGCACCAGAAATAGATCTTCCGGATCCAAAAGGAAACAATGTTGTACTTTCTTCTTTAAGGGGAGATCTGGTTTTAGTAGACTTTTGGGCTTCGTGGTGCGGACCGTGTATTAAAGAACAACCAGAATTATTAAAATTATATAACGCTTATCCCGGGAAATTTTTGATTTACAGCGTTTCGATGGATACTAAAAAACCGCTTTGGCTGGCAGCAATTGCAAAACAAAAATTACCTTGGATACAAGTAAGTGATTTAAAATACTGGACTTCGCCGGTTGTAGGTGATTATATGCTGCAATCTGTACCGCTAAACTTTTTAGTTGACAAAAACGGAATCATCGTTGCCAAAAACATTCATGGAAATGCTTTGAATGAAATGGTAAAGAGTATATTGGGGCAATAGATTTTTGTTTCAGATTTGATAACTTAACCGCAAGGTTCGCTTAGATTTACGCTATAAACGCACAGTTTATCAACATTAGCGAACTTTGCGAAAGCCTTGCGACTTTGCGGTTAAAGAAGCACAATGTAAACCTGAAACCTGAAACCTGAAACAAATCAATTTATGCAATCAAAACTCAGTTTGTCAGACTTTCGCGAAAGATTAAAAAACAATACAGAGATTGGTTCTCTAAAAGGAAAATGGGGTCAGGTTAGATTATTTCCTTTATCCGGTGCAGTAAAACCTTTTTACGGATTTTTTGATGATAACAGTTTTAGTCTGACTGTAAATTCACTTAAGTCATCAACATATTTTATCGTTAAAGGAAAATACAAAATGGGTAATAATGGAGTTGAAGTGATGTACAACGTCGAATCAGGTAATAAATACCAACAATTTTGGGTTTACTATTCTCCAATAATTCTTATTCTGGCTATTAATATATTTTTTCTCTTTTTTGCAAGAGGATTGAGGCGGGCGTCTACCATTGTGAATTTATTTTTGCTTTTTATGGCTTTTTATTCGAGGTGGAATGAAGAGCGAAAAAAGAAAAAGTTAGAGCAAAAGTTTGTGAATATTTTTGAAATTAAAAGAAGGTAATAAATTAAATTTCTTTTGAATATGAGTGCCCTAGCCCTGATGGGAACGGCATCCTTTTGTTGTGGGGTTCACAACAAAAGATACAGTGGACAGCAGGAAACAGCTCCTTAAAAATTTGATGATATAAATGCGAATTTCTACTTTGTCAACATGAGAAACTTAAAACTTAGACCTGAAACATAAAAATCTGAAACAAATCAATTTAGCCCATCAATAATACTTCTAACACCGCCAAAATTGGTTTTTAGCAAATCTCTAACCTGAAACTGTGTTTTGTTTCGTGTTACGCTGTCCCAGTCTTTAAAATCGAAGACGTGAATTTGTTTCGCATAAGGATTTGTTACAAAAGAAAGTCTTGCAATTGAATATTTGAAAAACTTTAATTCATGCGATATATGTCGGTTTGGCACCACGATAAGTATGGTTTCAAAATCCAGAAAATTCTTCGGTACGTCGTCTCTTTCGGTCAGGCCAAGATGCTCAAAAAACGCTATTATTTTTTGATCGTTTAGTTTGTTAATTTCCTCATCTATACGCTTAATAGTGCTAAGAAGCGTATTTTCATCTTTAATAACACTCATGGTACTGCTATTTTGTTCTATTTCTATATAAAATTACGTCAAAAGAATATGATGTACCAAAAAAACTACTAGTAGAATGATTCTAAATATTAATATTGAATTTTCAGGCTCCGATTAATTATAAATAAACATCATTTGACGAAATACTATTATTTTTATCAAATTAAAAAGAATATTTTTATCCCTATTTTCCAACCCATTTCCGTTAACCGCGTTTTTATGAAAGCTATTTTTCCAAAAGGAATTCTGTTCTGTTTTATGTTTTTTACTAGTCTTTTTGCTTCGGCACAAAATAAATCAGAAAGAGATTTAACACTGATCGATAAAGATTGGCGTTTTTCATTTGGGCATTTATTTGATACCGATAAAGATTTTGGTCACGCAACCGGATATTTTTCGTACTTAACAAAAACCGGATTTGGAGATGGACCGGCGGCTAATAATTTTGATGATCGCGCGTGGAGAAAATTGGATCTTCCGCACGATTGGGCAGTTGAGCAAACGTTTAGCGAAAAAGCCAGTTTTAGCCACGGATTTAAAACTGCCGGAAAAAATTTCCCGGAAAAAAGCATTGGCTGGTATAGAAAAAGAATCAGCATTCCGGAAAGTGATAAAGGCAAGATTATTTCACTGAAATTTGATGGTGTTTTCAGAAACTCAAAAGTATTTTTCAACGGTTATTTTCTTGGAACAGAAGAAAGCGGTTACAATGGTTTTGAATATGATGTAACGGCGTATGTAAATTATGGCGGAGAAAATACAATTGTCGTTAGGGCTGATGCATCAATGGAAGAAGGCTGGTTTTATGAAGGTGCCGGAATTTACAGACATGTTTATTTGAAGAAAACGAATCCGCTTCATGTTACTGACAACGGAACTTATGTAACATCAGAAATAAAGGATAAAAGTGCAGAAGTTTCAGCAGAAGTTACTATCGAAAACAAAGGGAATTATAAAGGCACAATTGAAATTATTCAGACGATTTTAGACGCTTCAGGAAAACAAATTGCAACAGTTTCTGAAAACGGAACGGCTCCTAATTTTTATAAAACAATAAATTTCACCTCAAAATTAACGGTTAAGAATCCAATATTATGGGATATTGAAACACCCAATTTATATCGCCTGGTAACTGAAATTAAGCAGGATGGAAAAATTACGGATCATTATGAAAGTTCTTTCGGAATTAGAACAATTAAGTTTGATGCTGAAAAAGGTTTTTTTCTTAATGGAAAATCGGTAAAACTTAAAGGAACAAACAATCATCAGGATCATGCCGGAATTGGAACTGCTTTACCGGATGAATTGCAGTATTTCAGAATTCAAAAACTGAAAGAAATGGGTTCAAATGCTTATCGCTGTTCGCATCATCCGCCAACGCCGGAACTGCTTGAAGCTTGCGACAAATTGGGAATGCTGGTTATTGATGAAACCCGTTTGATGGGAATTAACAACTATCATTTGAACGATTTGGAACGAATGATTAAACGCGATCGCAATCATCCGAGTATTTTTTGCTGGTCGGTTGGAAATGAAGAATGGAATATTGAAGGCAATAGTGCAGGCGAACGAATTACCAATGTGATGCAGGAATTTACGAAAGGTATTGACCCGACAAGACCTGTAACGGTGGGAATTAGCAGTGGTTTTAAAAGCGGAATTTCGTCTGTAGTTGAAATTATGGGTTACAATTATATGGGCAACGGAGATATTGATGCGCATCGAAATGAATTTAAACAACAACCGGGAATGGGAACGGAGGAAGGCTCGACTTTTGCAACGCGCGGTGTTTATTTTACAGACGATGCCAAACATTATCAAAGCGCTTACGACAAAAAACCGCGCCCAAGTTTTTATAGTATTGAAGAAGGCTGGAAATTTTATGCAGAAAGACCGTATTTAGCCGGAATGTTTATCTGGACAGGTTTTGATTACCGAGGAGAACCAACACCTTATGGATGGCCGTCGGTTACGTCTTATTTTGGGATGATGGATGTTTGCGGTTTCCCGAAGGACAATGTTTTCTATTTGAAATCGTGGTGGGGAAAAGAACCTGTTTTGCATATTATGCCACATTGGAACTGGAGTGCAGGAAAAGAAATCGATGTTTGGGTACATTCTAATTGTGATGAAGTAGAGCTTTTCCTGAATAAAGAAAGTCTTGGTAAAAAGAAAATGGAGCAAAACGGACATTTAGAATGGAAGGTAAAATATGTTCCGGGAACGCTGGAAGCAGTTGGTTATAAAAATGGTAAAAAGATACTTTCGGACATTCAGAAAACAACAGAAAATGCTCAAAACATCAAACTTTCTGTTGATAAAGAAAATGCTTCTAATGCAAATGTTGTGGTTATTACAGCCGAAACAACAGATGAAAAAGGAGCACACGTGCCAACAGCAAATCACGAAATGACTTTTTCTATTAAAGGAGGAAAAATTCTTGGCGTAGGAAACGGAAACCCAACATCATTAGAAAGAGATAAATATATTGATAACCTAGAGGTGATTGCTATAACTAATTTTGAGGAGAAGAAATTAGCTTCACCAGATATTTCCAATCAAATTGCAGTTGAAGCGGATAACAACTGGAAAGAAGCTTTTAAAGACAGAGATTATAAAAATCAGGCGCCGGCATATGTATATCGCGGAAAATTTGATTTGAAAAATAATCTTAAAACAAACATAGTAACTTTCTTTTACAAAAAAATCGGAGTAAATGCTGTTGTTTTTGTAAACGGAAATAAAATTCCGGTCAGTACGGAAGATGATCAAAAATATGTTTTGAATGCTGCTGTTTTAAAACAGGGTTTAAACACGATTCAGATCATCGCGCCGCCTTTACAAAAAATCAAAGACTGGGATGTCATGAATACTGATCCGGGAATTATTCAGGTCATTACACCTGCAGAATCATGGAAACGAAAACTCTTTAACGGTTTTGCACAAATCATTATTCAGAAAGATGAAAATGGAGGCGAAGTTATTTTAGCGGCTACGGCCAAGGGATTAAAATCGGGAACTGTTAATGTAAAATAAAGTTCTGTTTCTCACGTGTTTGGCTGAGATTTTCATTCACAAAAAAACCTTCAACTACGAAGGTTCGAGCTCATTTCCTAAAACTCGCCGATTGGAAATTATTATATCTCTAAAATATTCCCTACATTCATATTCCAAAGATTAAGTTTTTATATTCACCTTATGCTGTTTTTACATGTTGGATAATCTCGCATTTTATTTAGGTATTATCATTGTCATCCTTTTACTGATCATGGCGAGCAACAAGATAAAAGTTGCTTATCCGGTTTTATTGGTTTTGGCAGGACTGGCAATTAGTTTTATTCCGGGAATTCCGGCGTTACGAATTGATCCTGAACTTATTTTCTTCATATTCCTTCCGCCGTTATTGTACGAAGCATCCTGGAAAATTTCTTGGAAAGAGCTTTGGAAATGGCGACGCATTATAACCAGTTTTGCCTTTTTGGTAGTCTTTTTTACAGCACTGTCGGTCGCGCTTGTTTCGAATTATTTTATACCGGGATTTTCGCTCGCACTCGGATTTTTGCTTGGCGGGATTGTTTCGCCTCCCGATGCCGTAAGCGTGGGTGCCATTATGAAATTTGTAAAAGTGCCTCGCCGAATGTCGTCTATTTTAGAAGGTGAAAGTTTGCTGAACGATGCATCGTCGTTGATTATTTTTCGCTTTGCGCTAATCACCGCCGCGACGGGACAATTTATTTGGTACAATGCTGTAACGAGTTTTGGCTGGATGGTAATAGCAGGCGCCGGAATTGGTGTTGCCATAGGTTTTATTTTTATGAAATTGCACAAATATCTGCCCACAGATGCTAATATAGACATTGTCTTTTCGCTCGTAACGCCCTACGTGATTTATCTCGCTGCCGAAGAAATTCACAGCTCAGGTGTTTTGGCTGTTGTAAGTGGCGGATTGTTATTGTCAAATAACAGACTTTCGTTTTTAAGCAGTACATCGCGATTGCGGGGCGTAAATGTTTGGGAAAGTTTCTGCTTTATTCTGAACGGATTAATCTTTATGTTTATTGGTCTTGACCTGCCTGAAATTACTGCTGGATTGGGAGATGTGAGCATTCCGTCGGCCATTGGTTACGGTCTTTTGGTTACATTGGTTTTGATTATAGCAAGGTTCATATCCGCTTATGCAGCAGTAGTTGTAACGTTGATAGCCAGAAATTTTATTAAAGTTGCAGATGACAGGCATCCCGGTTATCAGGGGATTGTACTTATTGGCTGGTCAGGCATGCGTGGCGTGGTTTCGTTGGCAGCTGCATTATCAATTCCGGTTTATGCTCAGGGCGGAGCTGAGTTTCCGCAACGTAATCTTATTCTTTTTATCACATTTGTGGTAATACTTACTACGTTGCTTGTTCAGGGCCTGACATTGCCATGGCTTATTCAAAAATTAAATATGCCCGATCCTGATTATATTATGCCCGATGATGAAATGTATAATAAATTACGAAGAATGCTTTCGCAAAAGGCTTTAGATCATTTAAAAACAAATTATAGTCATCATCTTGAAAGTGAAAAAGTATTGCAGCAATTAGCCCATAAATGGGAAGATGCAAGTAGCTCCAACAACGAAGATATTTTAATGACCGAAGAAGCTAAAAAAGTTTACAGAGAAATTTTAAATTTGCAAAGACAATGGCTAACCGACAAAAATAAAGACGAAAGAGTCGATGAAGAAATCGTGCGAAAACATATTTTGCATCTTGATCTGGAAGAAGAGAAATTGCATTTTTTATAATGTTTATTTAATGTTTTTTTGTTTCAGGTTTCAGGTTTTTTCGTGACGAGTAAAACCGAAAGGTTTTAAAACCTGCCTGGTTTTAAGAAAACCTGAAACCTGAAACCTGAAACCTGAAACCTGAAACCTGAAACCTGAAACCTGAAACCTGAAACCTGAAACCTGAAACCTGAAACAAATATTTCTAACTTTTGTTTGATTTTCATAACTTTGCAAAATGAAAGAGGAAGTACAATGTCAGGCAACAGAACTTGGAAGTAACGATTTAAAACTAAAGGGCTTTAAGGTTTATCAAATAAATGGAGACATAAGTAAAATTCCAACTTATAACCGCAGGGATTATTACAAAATATGTATTAACACCAGCAAAAGCATTATACATTATGCTGATCGCGGACTTGAAACAGACGGAACCATTCTGTTCTTTGGTAATCCCTATATTCCTTATTCATGGGATACACTATCGCCCGCTTTTGAAGGTTATGCTTGTGTTTTTACCGAAGAATTTTTACGTGCAAAAGACCGTTCAGAAAGCCTTCATGAATCGCCTTTGTTTAAAATTGGCGGAACTCCAATTTTCTCATTATCAGCAGAACAAAAAGTTTTTATAGATTCTCTTTTCATAAAAATGATTGAAGAGCAGGCAACTGATTATGTTTTTAAAGATGATTTGATGCGCAATTATATCAATTTGATTTTGCATGAGTCGATGAAAATGCAGCCATCTGAAAATTTCTTTAAACATAAAAATGCATCGTCGCGAATAACCTCACTATTTTTAGAATTGTTAGAGAGACAATTCCCGGTTGAAACTAAAGATCAGCCACTTGTTTTAAAAACGCCACAGGATTACGCTCAGAGTCTTGCTGTACACGTTAATCACCTAAATCGTTCAGTGAAAGAAGTTACGGGAAAACCTACTACAGCCCATATTACAGAAAGAATTATTAGCGAAGCAAAAGCGTTGCTGCAACACACAGACTGGAGCGTTGCAGATATTGGATACTCACTTGGATTTGAATATCCAAGCTATTTTAATAATTACTTTAAAAGACTTACAGGGACAATTCCGAAATCGTTGAGAATGTAAATTGTTTCATATTCTTAATTTTTTGTTTGATTATCATTATATCAGCTTTGCTTTACTAAGTAATTTTGCATCGAAATAATTAGTATTAATCTTTTTATCGGTTTGTTAGAACGAAAGACTTTATAAGACAAATTCTTGCTTTACTGATTTACTGCGGCACCGGTAATAAAAACAAATAATTATGAAAACTTCAGAAAATCAATTGAATGAAATTTTTCCTAAAGGCGATTTGGCTCCGGCAGATTACTTTACAGGAAAAGCATGGGTTAAAATGCTCGTGCCGAACGACCCGAACTTAAATACTGCAGTTGGGAATGTAGTTTTCGAAGCGGGTGCGAGAAACAATTGGCACACACATCCGGGCGGACAAATTTTGATTGTAACCAACGGAAAAGGATATTATCAGGAAGTAGGAAAACCAATTCAGTTGCTTCAGGCTGGCGATGTTGTAAACATTCAGCCAGAAATAAAGCACTGGCATGGAGCAACTCCTAACAGCGAATTTACACATATTGCCATTAGCACAAATACGGAAACAGGAATTGTAGATTGGCTCGAACAAGTGACCGATGAGCAATACAATGACTTTCAATAATAACTAACGAAAACAAGTTCTTTTATGTCAACACTTTATACCACAGTTATCGAAGAAGGGAAAGTTCCAAATACTTATATGACCGGCGACGTTTCTTATAAGAAACAAACCAGCAATATTCACCCTGAAAATACTATTATCAAAGAAGTTGCTTTTGAACCGGGAGCAAGATGCAACTGGCATATTAATCCAAGTCTGCACCTGCTTATCGCGACAAACGGAATTGGTTATTTTCAGGAAAAAGGACAACCCATAAGATTACTTCATAAAGATGAAGTGGTTACAATTTTACCCGGAATAGAGCATTGGTACGGCGCAACTCCTTTTAGTAAATTTTCTTATATTGCCATCATTACAGAAATAGACAAAGGCTCTGGAAGTTGGTTACAAAGTGTAACTGATGATGAGTATTTTAGTTATAAAAGTTCTTAAGAAAAAAATCTTATCAACGAGTGTACCTCAAAACCTTAGAACTTTTAAAAAAAAATAAACCCCTTAAGCAATTCAACTCTTAAGGGGTTTCTCAAAAAAAAATACCAGTACCAATTTTTATTTTCTATCCGGTTTTTTATTTTTTATCCAGATTTTGTTTTAGCATTTTAGCATGCTCTAAATGTGCTGTTAAACCAGCAATATTATTAGAAGCCCAAAGTTTAATGTCTGCGTCTTTGGCGTCTTCAGATGCTTTTTTTAGTTTATCTATAGCTTTTTCGTGACCATCGATCATCATATCAGCAAATTTTTTATCGAAATCAACACCATTTTTTTCGTTTAATTTGTTGTATTCTTCCTGACCTTCTTCAGTTAAAGAAGTTGGTAACGTAAAGTTTTTTGTTTTTGCTAAAGCACTTACTTCAGAAGCTGATTTAGTGTGCTCATCAACAAGCATTTTACCAAATTTTTTCACCTCTGCATTTGTACTTTTAGTTTGAGCTAATTTTCCAATTTCGATTTCAGCCAAGTTAATTTCAGCCTGATCTACCAAAAATTCAGAATCATCTTCTTTACTATCGATTGTGTCAAATTTTGCTTCGTTAGCATCTTCAGCAACCTCTTTTGGATCTTCTTGTTTTGTTTCGTTTTTGCAAGAATTCAAAAATATAATGATTAGTGCGGCGCCTAAAATAACTCTTCCTGCTAATAGTAACTTTTTCATAATTATATGGTTTAAATGTTATGATGTAAAATTATATTAGATGTCTAAGGAATGTTTTACAGCATTTTTAAATAATGTTACAGGATTTCAAGATTATGGTTTTAAGAATAAAATATAGGTAAAAAATAAAATTTTGTTCTACAAAGTGGTTGATTTTGAGTTGAGTTAGAAATTAATTAGTAAATAAGGTTTTCCGTAAAAAAATGATAGATTGAATTATCATATTTCTGATTAAGAAAAATTAAATATTTACTATGAAAAAAATCATCATTTCAGTAATTGCAATTGTAAGTTTATCGTCTTGTCAACGACCAAAAACTGAAAGCCAATTAAAATCTACAAAACAGATTGTAATTGATTTGCCAACATTGCTGGAGAAAGCAAATTAGAAGTAGATAAGATACTTGTGAAACCTGAAAAGGTTGAATCTTTTAAAGAAAGTATTACGCCATGTAAAGATATATTTTGTAAAAAAGCTTCTTACCAAAATGAGAAATTTGAAATAATTTTTATAGATGGAAAGATAGATTGAATTACAGTTAATAATTTATCTGAATATGATTTTGATGAAGAAAATATTGAAATATTGGGACTTTCTATTTCCGAACCAGATTTTAAAAATCCGCTAGATGTAATACGATGGAAAAACATTTCGAATATTAAGGAGGTTACTATTGTTAATAATGGATCTAATAAAATTTCTTACGCTTATATTAAAGTATTAGCAGAATATTAATCATTTAAATAATTAAAAATATTAGTCAAATAGTTTCATATGGAAAAAACGATTAAAGGAATTAGTGCAAGTGCTGTTATTCCGTGACTTAATGTCTCGAATAACGGAGCTAAACGGATAAAAAAGTTTTGTATAAATTGTTCTGAATTGGAAGATTATAACCACGTTGATATTAGGGAATCTGAAAAACATAAAAAATTATATGAAGAATTAAAAGAAATGAATGGGCCTTGTTTGTATTATTTTGAAATTTTATCTGATAATTTAACATCTGATATAATTGGTAAAATAAAGGAATATTCAGATACTGAGAATTCAAAAGTAATTCCGGCAATAAAGAAAGCTATCCCAGAGAGTAAAATACTTTATGTTGGCAAAGTTAAGCGTCATTTTTGGGGAAGATTAGTGCAACATTTAGGGTTTTATAAAGTAAACAGAACTCAAGGTATTCAGCTGTTTTATTGCTCAAAACAATTAAACTTGAATATAAAAGTAAAAGTTTTTGAATTCGAACCAGAAATGATTGATTTAATGGAGGTCTTAGAAAATGGATTAGCTAAAAAAATAAAACCAATTTTAGGTAAACATAGGTAGATAGTAATATAATTAAGTTTTCAATTAGCACTATTAGCGCAGACGTCCTCTTGTGCTTGTTTCAGTGTCAATTATATCCGTTTCTATCTTAATAAGAAATTAATAATCAATATTTTTTGTATGAATATATTTTATATTTTGGCACTACTAAAAATAACCTGAAAATTCCAATGAAAACGACTACTTCAATTAAATTAAATAAAAAATTAAAGCATAATCTAATTCTCTTCATGTTTATTTTCTACTGTAGCTTTGTTGTATCTAGTGTTTCAGCCCAAATTACTTTCGATCCCAGGAAAACAGAAAACGGATTAATTTTTGGTTCACTTACTTTTCCAAAAGAAAAAGCAAATTTTAATGGTTATTTTTTAAAGATAACTTGCAAATCGACTGATCCAAAAGAGGCCAGAAAAAATTCTAAAGAAGTAAGATTTAGTCCAGCACAAATTCTTAAAATGAGACATAAAGGAGATTTAGATGGCGGATTGACTTATTTGTTTGCTATTGAAAGACCAGCAGGTGATTATGAAATTAGCGGCATTCGACTTTTTACCAATAGTGGTTTTGCTGTTTTACAAAAAAATAATAACATTGGTGGGTTTTCAATTCCGTTTAAAGTAAATAAGGGAGAAATTTTGTACGTTGGAAACATACAATTTAATGAATATGCTGTAGATAATGAAACAGTTTTTAGTTATCAGAATAATTTTGAAAAAGATCGTGTAGGTATTAAAAAGCTGCATCCGTTTGTTTATTGGGATGGTGCAAAGAAGGACGATTCAATAAATATTTCATATGATTAAGAGTTAAAAATCGATAAATAGGTTTGAAGTTTATTTATTCCATTTTTTAATTTCAGAATAATGATATCTTTTTCTAATGCCAATTTAAAAATCTGTTTTTTTGCGTTTACCAATGGAACGATTACGTCAGCAGGAAAAATTGAAAGGATTTGTATTTCTTAAGCTTATACTTTTACAGCTAGGGCCATCGTCCCAGTCCATCCCTATTTCGAATTTAAATTTTACACGATATAATGCAAATCAAATCAAAATTCAGAAAATTATTTTGGATAAGAATAGGAATTGGTCTTGTCATTTTTATATTAGCTGTATGTTGTTGTTTTAATTGTGTTTCGGATGATTCGCAAAACCTTCAAAATCCAATGTTAATAGGAGCATTATTTATAGTATTATTTTTGTTGTATTTATCGGTAGATTTATTTACAATCTTTAAATTAATAATAACTGAAGATGGAATTGAGAAAATTTCACTCATTTTTGGAAGAAGACAATTTATTCCTTTTGTAAAAATAATTAATATAAAAAGAGAAAAAATCACATTACGAAGCAAAACGGGTAATATATCGGACGGTTATTATTTTAGCATAGTAAGATTTGAAAACAATAAAAGCTTAACTATTTCTCCAGATCATTTTAAAAACTATGAAGAAATTATGTCATCAATAAAAAGCAAGCTTAATTATCTTTAGATTCAAATTTATGTTAAGGAAAAATATCGGGAAGAGGATGGTATCTTAAAAGTAAATAAATTAAATTCCAGAACTCTAATCCAGACTTCAAAATTCAATACTTATACCCTAAAAAACATAATTTCTCAAAACAAAAAATCCCAATTCGACAGAGTTAGGATTTTTGTTTTTAAGAATCGTTTGACGTAGAGTTAATTATGAAATTATAGAAAAGAATTATATAACGACTTCGCGCGGGTTTTAAAGAACTTTGATACTACACTTTACTGAATTATAACCGAAAATTTAGGATCATGCCAAACGTACAAATAAAAAACGAAAATCAATATCAGACTCTTATAGAGATAGGATATAGTAAAGAAAAA
>Ga0247806_10000254_pt1 | contig 37055 bp, 30 predicted proteins | sample UWRJL059202B1_FD_179935 | JGI IMG/M metagenome (GOLD analysis project Ga0247806, IMG submission 179935) | Plant litter microbial communities from Arlington Agricultural Research Station in Wisconsin, United States - UWRJ-L059-202B-1 | ecosystem: Environmental > Terrestrial > Plant litter >... | reverse complement strand
AAGCCGAACTCGGCTACAGCCCCCAGGTCCCCTTCGAACAGGGCCTCGCCGACGTCGTGCAGTGGTACCGCGACAACCGCACCTGGTGGGAACCCCTCAAAGCCCGCGCCGCACTGCCCACCGCAGCGAACTAGCGTCGACTGGTTCTCGCCCAGAGGACAGTTTGATTGGATACCCAGATGTCGCACTCCCATGCTCGCCCACGGCGCGCGAGAAACCCTCGACGTGGTCGACGCATCGCGCTCCTGGTGATCGCGGGGGGAGTGCTCCTTCTGCTGGCGTCCATCGGGTGGGTCGGAGCCCGGGCGCTTCTGTCGAAAAGCGAGCTCGAAAGCGCCATCCCGCTTGCGAACACGGTCCAGACCAGTCTTGTCGGTGGCGATTCTGCTGCCGCCGGTGCTGCCGCGGCAGAACTCGTCGAGCGAGCGAACAATGCCGCGTCACTGACCAGTGACCCAGTATGGCGGGCGTTTGAATCTCTTCCCGCTGTGGGAGTGAACCTCACTGTCGTGCGCCAGCTCGCCAATTCAGTGAAGGAAATAGCCAATGGCGCGGTCCTGCCGCTGACCGATGCCGCCGCGTCCATCTCAGTGGAAGGGTTCAAGCCGGTAAATGGTGCGATCGCCCTGCAGCCCTTGATCGACTCGCAGCCCAGCGTGTCTGCTGCCAGTGTCGCCCTGAAATCCGCTCAAGCCGATCTGCAGAACGTTGACGCGACGGGCGCCATGTCTCAGGTGCGCGACGCCGCCGTTCAGCTGCAAAGCGCGCTGGATGACGCAACGCAAAGCGTCGATGCGGTGGACCGAGCCGTGCGCATCATCCCGGCAATGCTCGGTGCTTCGGGACCGCGCAACTACTTGGTGCTGTTCCAAAACCCTGCTGAGCTGCGATCTACCGGCGGGATCTCGGGCGCAGTCGCCCTGATGCAGACAAACGAAGGCCAAATGCAGTTGACCAAGCAGGTCTCCAGCACGGAGTACACGCATTATAACGCTCCAGTGCTCGAACTGCCGTTGGAGACTCGCGGCATCTATGGCGACATCACAGGCCGTTTCATCCAGGACGTGAACCTGACGCCCAACTTCGTGCAGTCCGCCGAACTCGCCCAGGAGATGTGGCGCATGCAGTTCGGCGAGCAAGTCGACGGAGTGCTGTCCATCGACCCGGTGGCACTGAGCTATCTACTGCGCGCAACCGGGCCAATCACGTTGCCGACCGGTGACGAGCTTTCGTCCGAGAACGCTGTGCAACTCCTGCTCACTGACGTGTACTCGCGCTATCCCGACACGGAAGCACAGGACCTCTTCTTTGCGTCGGCAGCGACATCAGTTTTCTCCGCGGTGGCCGGCGGCACCGCCGACCCCATCGCCTTGATCACGGCGCTTGCGCAGGCAGGGGAAGAACACCGAGTGCTGGTGTGGAGCTCGGACGACGCTGAGCAAGCTGTCCTGGCCGACACCACGTTGGCAGGAGGCCTTCCCATCAGCGACCAAGCTGCCCAGCGCTTTGGCCTCTACTTCAACGACGCGACCGCTGCCAAGATGGGCCCTTACCTGGATGTGCAAACTGCTCTCGGGCAAACGACCTGTCGCAATGACAGGCGGCCCAACTACGCAGTTGAACTTACCCTGACGAATACGGCGCCGACAGACGCCGCAACATCTCTCCCCAACTACGTCACCGCCGGCGGCGCTTTCGGAGTTGCTCCGGGCAACATCCGCACAATTGTTTCCGCATATGGAGTTCCAGGGATGGAGAACCTCGGTCTCACACGGGACGGCGCTACAGTGCCTTACCTTCCGGCGACGGACGCGACGCACCCCGTCAGCACGTTGACAGTTGAGCTTGCTCCCGGTGAATCCAGCACAGTGCGGTTCAACTGGTTGGGGCAATACCCCTTCGCAGGCGACCTCGAACTTCAAATGACACCCGTAATTCACAGAAATGAAACAAAAAAGCTGGATACCCCCTGTTAGTTACCCCTATTGTTAGCTATATCCCCTCTCGGGGAGCTTCATTCGAAGCATCGCCAGTGTCGGCAAATTCATTGCACATCAGCAGGGGGTAGTTCCATGTTCAAAAAGTCCTTCGCGGCAATCGCGCTCGCGGTTCTCGCAGTCATCGCGGTTCCAACCGCCGCCAACGCTTCCGGGTACGCCCCGGTCGGCAACATCACTGTGAACGGCGATGTCGCGCCGGGTGGCATCGTTGTCGTCAACTTCTCCAACAACACCTTCACCGCTGGAGAGTCTGTCTCATTCACTCTCACGGGTGAGAACGCTGCAGGCGCGACCCTCGGTGCTCTCAAGGCTGTCGTCAACTCGCAGAGCCTCGTCAAGACGGCCAGTGGCGAGGGTGCAGTAGCACTGAACGTCACGCTCCCCTCCAACGCGTCCGGCACGTACACCACCACGGCTACCGGCCTCACCTCCGGCACCGTCGGCACCGCGTCGCTCACCGTCGCATCCGCTGATGCCGCAGTTGGCGCCGGGTCGGGTACCAACGCCTCCACTGGCGGCCTTGCCTCCACCGGTTACGACGCACCGATGCTCGCCATCTGGGCCGCAGCAGGCGCACTCCTGCTCGGTATCGCACTCATGGTCGCCCTGACCGTTGTGCGTCGCCAGCGCGCCAACGCGTAACTCAGCAACACTCGGCTGGAGGCACCACCTGCCCGACACTGCGTGAGGTAGCTAGCCAGCAGCACACAGAAGGCCCCGAACTTAGTTCGGGGCCTTCTGCTTTGCCAGTGGCGCCTCGCCGGATCTGCAGGCACGCCCCGTCATTCAGACCGCAAACCTGGAGCCGGTAGGCTCGAACCCATGGGGAACAACGCATGAGAATTTCTGTAATCGGCTGCGGCTACTTGGGTGCTGTCCATGCATCGGCGATGGCAGAGCTGGGCCATGAGGTCGTGGGCATCGACGTTGACGAAGTGAAGATCGCCGCTCTCGGCGAAGGGCGAACCCCGTTCTTCGAACCAGGGTTGCCTGAGGTTCTCACCTCCGCGCTGGCATCTGGCCGACTCCGCTTCAGCACCGACATCGCCGAGGCCGCCGGCGCCGAAGTGCATTTCGTGGCCGTGGGCACACCGCAAAAGAAAGGCAGTAACGCTGCCGATCTGACCTACGTGGACGCGGCCGTCGAGGCGTTGCTGCCGCACCTGAACGCCGGCGACCTGGTTGTGGGCAAGAGCACCGTGCCGGTAGGAACCGCAGCCCGGCTTGCTGGACTGATTGAAGACGTTGGAACTGGTGCATCGCTGGCGTGGAACCCTGAATTCCTGCGCGAAGGCTTCGCCGTGCAGGACACCATCAGCCCAGACCGTCTGGTCTATGGAGTACCGGCCGGCGCTGCCGGAGAACGTGCCGTCGCTCAGCTCAACGAGATCTACGCCTCCGCCATCGCGGCGGACACCCCCCTCGTCGTCACAGACTTTGCCACCGCCGAACTTGTCAAGGTCGCCGCGAACGCGTTCTTGGCCACCAAAATAAGCTTCATCAACGCCATGTCTGAGATTGCCGAAGTCTCCGGCGCCGACGTCACTCAGCTGGCCGACGCCATCGGGTATGACGCCCGTATCGGTCGCCGGTTCCTCAACGCGGGTGTCGGCTTCGGCGGCGGTTGCCTGCCCAAGGACATTCGGGCGTTCACCGCCCGAGCCGAAGAGCTCGGCCGTGGCGAATCCGTCGCGTTCCTGAAAGAAGTCGACTCGATCAACCTGCGTCGCCGTCAACGAGTCGTTGACCTCACCGTGACAGCGCTCAACCGCCCGATCTTCAACGCCAAAGTCGCCGTCCTTGGCCTGAGCTTTAAGCCACACTCCGACGACGTGCGCGACTCGCCGGCGCTGGACGTAGCCGTGCAGCTGCGCGGGTTGGGCGCTGACGTGCTCGCCACCGACCCGCAGGCCATCGAGAACTCCCGTGCCCGGCACCCGCAGCTCAGCTACTCCACTGAGATCGAAGAAACCCTGCGTGGCGCTGGCGCGGTGGTGCTCGTCACCGAGTGGCCTGAGTTTAGAGACATTGACCCGGCTTGGGCCGCAACCCTGGTGGAGACTCCCACGATCATCGACGGACGCAACACACTCGACGCCGCCAAGTGGCGCGCGGCCGGATGGACTTACTACGGATTGGGCCGACCTTAATGGCAGTGCAGAACCCCCGACTTGTCGCCTTCGACCTGGACGACACTCTTGCCGCGTCCAAGTCCCCGATCGACCCTCGTATGGCCGAGCTTCTGGTGCGCCTGCTTGACGTGGCCGAGGTGTGCATTATCTCCGGAGGACAGTTTGCGCAGTTCACCATGCAGGTCATCGATAACCTCTCCAACGTTGACGATGCCGCGCTGAAGCGCCTGCACCTGATGCCCACCTGCGGCACCCAGTACTACCGCCACCAGTCCGGCGCGTGGGAGCAGATTTACGCGGAGAACCTCACCGACGACCAGAAGGAGCGCGCTCTAGCCGCGGTGGAAGAGACCGCCCGATCGCTCGGCTACTGGGAGAGTCAGACCTGGGGCCCGATCCTGGAGGACCGCGGCTCGCAGATCACCTTCTCGGCTCTCGGCCAAGCGGCCCCGGTCGCGAACAAGGTGACGTGGGACGCCGACGGCGCGAAGAAGACAGCGCTACGCGAAGCCGTGCAGGCGCTTCTGCCCGACCTTGAGGTGCGGTCCGGCGGCTCGACCTCGGTGGACATCACCCGCCGAGGCATCGACAAGGCCTATGGCATGAACCGGCTGGCCGAGCTGACCGCTATCCCGCTGGCCGACATGCTGTTCGTTGGGGACCGGCTCGACGAGAACGGCAATGACTACCCGGTGAAGGCGATGGGCGTCGACTGCGTCGCTGTAGAGAACTGGGAGGACACCGCTGCGTTCCTCGAGGATCTCATCCCGACGTTGTAACTTTGCTTCTATTCGGACGCGGCCACTTGCCTCATCGCCAGAGGAGTGTGTGTATGTAGGCACACCATCCAGCGACCGGAGGCAACCCGATGCCCTTGTTCCAGGTTTCACTATTTCAACGAGCGTCCAGTGTGCCAAAGCCAGGACGTTGTCGGCAATGCAGAAAGCCTCTCCAGGAACGTGGCCTGTACTGGTGCTCCGATGCCTGCGAAGAATATTGGGTCGACGACTGCCTCTGACAACTCGCACAGACAGCCCGCAGAATGGGGCCTCTCATCGCCGTGACGGACGATGAGGGGCCTTTGCTGACAGCAGGCGCTCACGAGGTGCTTGCCGTTGAGTTGAGCGATTTCTCACCATAGAGCCCCGAACTGGGGCGGTCGTCGGGGCACTTCACCCTGACTGGGGGATGTTTCGGCCAATAACATTCGAGCGGGGGACTTCCTCCGTGGGGACGGGCATCGATTTGGCGATGCGAGCCACACTGGACCGAATCAGAGGCAGTCATGGGGAACAGGCGCACACGCATCCGCGAGCACAGGGTGGCCGTGGCCCTCACAGTCACCGCGGCACTCCTACTCGGAACGGTCGGCACGGTTGCGCCGGCGACCGCTTCGGCCGCCAGCTCCGCTGCTGTTTCGAGCAGCGCAACCGTGGTTTCGCCGAACCTCGCCGCCGGCCCCGCCGCTATCGTGCCCGCTGCGGTCCCACTCGCGGCACCAGTGAAGGCAGCCCTGTCGGGAACGGTGTCCGCGCACACCACCAGTGGCACAAAGCCCCTGGCGGGCGTGTCGGTGCGGGTTTTCAACTCCACCGCCTCGCAGTACGGCTACACCGACCAGAACGGTAAGTACTCGGTACCCGGCTTGGCGGCGGGCAGCTACAAGGTCTCCTACGACAGCTACAGCACCAGCACCGGCTTTGATTACGTCAGCCAGTACTACAAGGGCAAGAACACCGAGGCCGAGGCTACGCCGGTGAAGGTGGGCGCGACGAGCCTGACCGGATACGACGTCACACTGCAGCAGGGCAGCACCATTTCTGGAACGCTCACGTCAAAGATCGGCACCACGTCGGCACCGGCACTTTCAGTGCGCCAAGTGACCACCTACCTCAACGGCAGCCAGACCGGCGTCGTGCGGTACATCATGGTGGACGCGAAGGGAGGGTACAAGATCACGAAGCTGCCGGCCGGCAGTTACAAACTGAGCTTCGGCAACGTCGGTGCTACCACCGGGCTGCGTGGCGAGTTCTACAACAACGCCACGACCCTCGCCGCGTCGAAGGCCATCGTCGTCGGCTTCGCGAAGACCGTCACGGGCATCAACGCGGAGCTGGCCGGCAACCCAGAGCTGATGCTCGGCATCGGGATGATGGGCTCCACGATCGTGGGCTCCACACTGACCGCCAATGTGTACGCCAGCCCCGCGCCGACCACAACGACCTACCAGTGGTACCGCAACGGTGTCGCCATCACGAGTGCGACGAAGGCGACCTATCTTCTGGTCGGCGCGGATGCCGGCACGTCCGTGTCCCTCACCGTGAAGGTGGGCCGCACCGGGTACACCGGCACGTCTGCGACGACAGATGCCTGGGACGTTATCGCACCCGGGGTGTTCAACGCTAGCCCGCCTAAGCTCAGCGGCACGGTGAAAATCGGTGCCACGCTGACGGCGAAGCCCGGCCTCATCGCTCCTGCCCCGACCAAACGCACGTACGTCTGGTTCCGCGGTGGCGTTGCCATTAAGGGTGCAAGCGCATCCACATACAAGCTCACCGCCGCGGACAAGGGCGCAACGATCAGCGTGCGGGAAACTGCGACGTCGCCCGGCTACACCACGTCGGTCCAGCGATCCACGTCCACGACTCCCGTTCCCTAACCCGCGGCACCGACCATAGATACTCCGTTCCGAAGTCGGGCGGGCACGGCAGCCGTGTGGGTGCTGGTGCTCGCCACCATCGTTCTGCTCCCGTCCGCGTTCGATCGGTGGTTTCTCCCCAAAGATGCCGTCGCGGCGGTCGCGGTTCTGCTCTCCTCGGTGGCGGCGGGGTGCGGGCGGCTGCCGCGTTGGTTCCTCGTTGGCGCCACCCTGGCGGGAGCTCTCGCGCTGGTGGGCGTGCTGCTCTCGGCGGCGCCGGCCGTGCAGCTGTGGGGGCGGTGGCCACGGTACGAGGGGCTGGTGGCGTTGCCGGTTTACTTCGGCGCGGTATGGGCCGGGGCGCGGCTGCTGGGGCCCGACGGCCCGGTCGGCCGGGCGCGCACCCTGACGCGGGCGGCGGCCACCGCGGCGATCGCGCTTGGACTGGTTTCTCTGCTCGAGTCGATCGGCGCTCGCCCGTTCGTGTCCGACCTGGAACGGCCCGGCGCGCTCGCAGGCAACGCCACCGACCAAGGGCTGCTCGGCGCGCTGTTTTTGGCACTGTTGGCGCTGCCGGTGTTGCGGGCCTGGTCCTCTTCGGCCAGTGCGGTGAAGATGCCACGTGGTGCCGCCCGAATGGAGGTGGAGCGGGCGTGGCTCACCAGCGGGTTGGTACTCGCGCTGGCGACGGTAATTCTCTCCGCGTCGCGCGCTGGTCTGCTGGCTGGCCTGGTGGTGGTGGTCGTGCTGGCAGGGTTGGCGGCGCTGCGCGCGCCCCGCGACAGGGTGTTACGTGTGCTGCTGCTCGGGGTTGGGGCGCTGCTGGCGCTCTCGGGTGGCGCGCTTCTCGTGCCGTTAACCCGGGACCGGGTGCTGGGCGCCAGCCCGCTCGCCGGGCAATCGGCCGAGGCCCGGCTCGACTACTGGCGGCAAGCGGTCGACCTGATCGCCGGGCACCCCTTTGGCGTCGGGGTGAGTGGGTTCCTCAACGCCAATGCGGGGTCGGCGACCAGCGACAGCACGTTGGACTCGCCGCACAACTGGCTCCTGCAGGTGACATTGGCCGGCGGGATCCCGCTGCTGCTGGTGGTGATGGCGATCACCGTCGTGGTCGGGTGGCAGGGGGTACGACGGTGGTTGCGGCTCGCCGGGCAACCCGCGGAGGCGGCGCACGCCGACCTGCTCGCCGCTGCCCTGGCCGGGTTGGCCGGCTATGCCGTGGGCCTGCTCACCCATTTCACCGCCCCGGCCACCGCGATTCCAGCGGCGTTCCTCCTCGGGGTCCTGTTGGCTGTACCGGCGGGCGACCGGCCGCGGGCAGGGCAGCGCGGATTCGCGGCACAACGTGTAGCCGGGGGCGTGCGCACGGGCCTGCTGGTGCTCTGGGTCGGGTGGCTGATCGGGCTCACCGCGGCCGAGGTGCCACTGGCTGAGGGCGTGGCGGCCATCGGTCGCGGAGATCTGCCGGCGGCCGCGGACGCATTCGAACGCGCGCAAGCGCTACGGCCGTGGGACGCGGATCTGGCCAGTATCGCCGCGCAGTCGTTTGCGGCCCGGGCCGATGGGGGAGCAGCGGACGCGGCGCGGCCTGCTGTGGCGTGGGCGGAGCGGTCCCGAGAGCTGCTGCCCGGAACAGTCGCCACCGAGAAGGCGCTGGCAGTCGGCCAGCTGGCGTCGGGCGACGTCTCTGCCTCCACGGTCACGCTGGCACAGCTGGCGCTCCTCGCCCCTCGTGATGCCGGCGTCGCCGCGCAGCACGCCGTGGCGCTGTTTCTGAACGGTGAGTTGGTGCAAAGCCGGGTGGAAGTGGACCGCGCCTTGGGACTTGATGCGGCTGATGAGCTCGCGCTGCGGGTACGGGACGCGCTCGACGCTGAGGAGCGGCAGTTGGCTGGTTAAGCGCAGCGGTGCCGGTTCGCGGCGATGACGACGAGGAGAGGGTGCACCCCAAACGTGTGCCCCCAGTTCAGGGGTCCGCGTAAAGGGGGCCCTAGGCCGCCCCCCGAGTGCCGGTCTATGGTGTGCGCATCCACCCCACCTGCTCAGGAGGCAACCCGATGCCCACAGCGCAGCACGCTCAGCCGCGCCATCAAGCGCAGCCGCAGCCCGGCCATCGGGCCTGGCTCATCGTTTTTGTCGTGTTCAGTGTGTTCGCCGTGGCGGTGCTGGGGGTCGCCGCGGCAACGGTGTGGAACGTCGCTCAGAGTTTCGAGGCGGTGGAAAAGATCCCGGACGCGTTCCCCACCGACGAGGCGGTGCGGCCGCCGGCAGCGACGGGGGAGGCCGCGGCCGCGATGAACTTTCTCCTCCTCGGCTCCGACACTCGCGGGGCGTCATCATCGTCGATCGCCAACCTCGCCGGGCAACGCTCCGACACGATCGTGATCGTGCACGTGCCGGCGAACCGCGAGCACCTCAGTGTGATGTCGATTCCGCGGGACACCTGGTTGACCATCCCCGGGCACGGTGACGCGAAGATCAACGCGGCGTTGTCGTACGGGGGTGTGCCGCTGGCGGTGCAGACGGTGGAAGGGTTGATCGGCGCCCGCATCGACCATGTGGCGGTCGTGGACTTCGCCGGTTTCAAGGCGGTCACCGACGCCCTCGGCGGGGTGGACATCAACAACCCCATCGCGTTCGACTCCTATCACCTCAAGGGGCACGCGTTTCCGCAGGGCGCGCAGCACCTGGACGGTGACCAAGCGTTGGCGTTCGCCCGGGAACGGTACGCGTTCACCGACGGCGACTTTCAGCGGGTGCGCAACCAGCAGCTGCTGATCAGCGCGCTGCTCAGCGGGCTGATGCACAAGTCAGTGCTGGCGAACCCGGTCACCATGGGAGCGGTGATCTCAGCGGTACAGCCGCACGTGGCGGTGGACGACGGGCTCACCTCGGGGAGCCTGGCCGCGCTGGGGGCCGAGCTGAGTGACTTGCGCTCCGAAGACGTCACGTTTTTCACGGTGCCCACCGCAGGCACGGGTACCTCAGCCGATGGTCAGTCGATCGTAAACCTGGACTGGGCGGCGTTGCCGGGGGTGCAGGAGGCGTTCCGGGCCGATGCCGTGGAGACGGTCGTTCCGCCGGTGCAGGCGGCGGGTTAGAAACAACGCTCGTCAAGGGCCTAGGCTGCAACTCCGCGCCGCCCGATCGGGCTCAGTATTCTCCCGAACAGCTAGTCGAGTGTCGAGCGATTCCAGGTGCGTTACTGCCGTCCTCCAAGGAGGCGGTGCCCGTTCCCACCGCACGACTGACCGCCACCTTTGTTGCGCGTTGGGCACCGCTCACCACGTACGAGCTCGGGGCCAAAGTGGTGTCGCCCAGCGGCGTCACCGTCACGGCCAAGGCGGCGTTCACCTCGGGTGCCACGTACTCGGCCGCGAACTGGAACCTGCCCGCCGACCTGACCGCGAAGGCAAACGACAGTGAGGTCATCAAGACCACAGGAGCCCAGTCGGCCACCGGACGAAAGACCTTCACGGATGGGCTCACGGTCGGTCTCGGCGAGATCATCCAGTACTCGGGCGTCGACGAAAGCTGATCCAGATTCGAGATGCTCTCTACGTCCGCCAACGCTTCGGCATCGGCGCAGCAGGGTCGCCACGCAATCCTGTCGCGATGGGTCCGGTAATCGACGGGTCGAAGCTTACGGCGGACGCTCCGGTGAACAAGACGGGCATCGCGCTCAACCCAGTGTTCAAGGGCGGCTTCAATGCCGAGCCTGGATTCGGCGCGTTCGATCCGAAGTTCATCTTCGGCGTCAACGCATTCGTCACATCCGGCAAGATCGCTGGCGACCTCGACGGGATCAACGACTTCTGGGGAACGCTCCTGGAGATCCACAACTACACTCCGAACTCGACCCTAAACGTCCTCGTCGGCGCGACGTTAGAGGCCAACAACGAGGGTGTCGGATCTGTCGTGCAAGCGGGCTACTCCCACCGCATCAAGGGCTATGCGGCTCGTCACGGCGAAACCGTCTACGCCTACTCGCTGCACATCAGTTCTCCCTACACGGAGAACGAGGGCACCATCACAGGTGTCAACGAGGCGCTCCATGTCGGCGGTACCGCGCCCAGCTACTTCGGCGGAAACGTGTCCCTCGACAACCGCACGCTCGACGCGGGGATCTCGTCCACTGCCATAGTACGCACCCGGCACCTGGTCGCCTCCGCAGATCGCACGCAGGTGCAGCAGGGCGCGATGACCGCGTACGCGGCATCCACCGCAGTCGTCCCCATGGTAGCTGTGGGCGCAGCTGGGCAGACGGCGGACCTCCTGCGTTTGCAGGACTCCGGCGGGGTAATCAAGGCGAAGGTGGCTGCGAACGGTGTCGCCACTTTCGCCCTGATCAAGGCCGGAACTCTGGACAACACTGACGGCGCGGGTACGAAGATTACGCAGACGGCGGCGGCAGACAATGGGCTCCGCGTGCAGGCCGTCGCATCAGCAACCGCGCCGCTCACCGCATGGCTGAACAGCACCGGGGCGTCCTGTTCTCCATCGCGTCAGACGGGATGCCGCGCTGGCAAGCCGCCAGCTTGGAGCAGTCCACGGTCGGTGCACCTGGTGCCGCCGCCGCGCTTCCCGCCACACCGGCCAAGTACCTCAAGATCAAGGGCAGCGACGGGGCAACCGACGTCGTTCCCGCCTACGCGGCATAAGGAGCCCCGATGAATGACAAAGCAATACTGAGCCTGATCGCAGATCTCTACATCCAGGTTTCCGCCCTGACCCAGGGCGGCGCCGAGCGCGACGCTACGATTGCCGAGCTGGCTGGGGCGCTGCAGCAGGCAGAGGCGGCGCAGGCCGCCTCCCCGAGAACAGACCCCGGTAGCGATGAAGGGGCTTCTCCAGAAGGAACCAGCTAGCCGCGGCGAATGGTGCGGTGAGTGCGACCGACACCAGGATAAACACGGGTAGTGGGAGTTGCTGATCGGGGAACGTCAACGACAGGAACTGTTGCACGGGGAACGCGTAAATGTACATCCCGTACGACAGGTCGTTGACGCTCCCCACCTTCTGCAGCGGCAACACCGACCCGAGGTACATCATCAGGTAGGCGACAGGCAGTCCTGCAAGAGCCTGGAACTGCCCGACGGACACGACGCCCACTAGCACTGCGACTGCACCAGCCGCCACCGCCCAGTGAGACGGTATCTGCTCGCGGTACAAGTAGACGATTGCGCCGGCGGCAAAGAACCCACCGAGACGGGCGGTGAGTTCGAGAATCGCGTGAAGCTCGACCCCAAAGCTCGACGTCGCGATGGTGCCGATCGCGCAGACGATCAGGGCCGCGATCATGGCGGGCTTGAGGAACCGGCGCGGAATGAACGAAACGAGGAACCCGGCCGCCAAGTAGCAGAGGATCTCGTAGAAGAGGGTCCAAGCTGACCCGTTCCAGGTGATCGGATATGGAGCGTTCGCTAGGGTGCCCTCGATGCCCCACTGGCGGATCATCACTGCTGCGTTGTTCACCACGTAGGAGAAGCCGCTGCCCCAGTTGTACGTCTCGCCCAGGACCAATGTGGACACCGGCGCGATGACGAACGCAACCACTACGAGGGCGACGAAGAAGGCCGGGTAGATCCGCAGGAATCGCCGCCACAGGTAGTCGCCGATCGACCGGGCAGAGATGCGCGAAGAAGTGATCAGATAGCCAGAGATGGCGAAGAATCCTGCCACCGCCCAGTCGCCCAGATCCTGGTCACCGTAGCCGGGATCGATACCATATCCACCGATCGGCCACGAGTGGGACACGATGACGAGAACGGCGAGGATCAGCCTCAGTGCGTTCAAGCTGTTGTGCCGCGGATTGAACGCCGACGCGATCGTATTCAATGGACCCCCCAAGTTCATCGTGAGTCTATGGGATGTGCGGGCGGCGGCTCATTTCGCCGCGGTAAATCTTTCCCGTTGAGACCCGTCAAACTGACCCAGATAGCGCAACCGCTACGACACCAGTCCGACTACCGAGAAGGCGATCGCCAGGAACCGATTCGTAAACATAGTCGCAAACCCAGCGTGAGGGCCGCGTTCTCGATCCATGTGTGCCCCGCAGCTCTAAGGAACCACGACCGGCACGCGAGATGGTGCCGAATCACCATGCGCGGTTTCACTGCCCCATGGAGACGCCCGGGGACGCGACACTGCCGTCTGCTGAACAGCAGAGGTAGCTTGGCGGCGGTCACTCACGCGGGGTAAGGCAGCGGGCCGTTCGGTCGCTAGCTAGCTAGCCCTCGGCGAGACCGGCTGCGATGCGCTCGCTCTGCTCGGGGCAGTCCTTGGCGGCGGACTGTTCCAGCACTTTGTGGGCCAGCTGCACGCGGGCTTCCTCGGAGAGGTTCTCGGTGGCGTAGGTGGCCAGCACCTTGTCAACGGCGGCGTTGAGGTCAACATCCGGGCGCTCTTCGAGGTTGGTGCAGACCAGCTGGCTGTACAGGTTCACCGCGGTGGTGGCCTGCTTTTCGACCTCTTCGGGCTCGGTCAGCGGCGTGGGCGTGGGGGTGGCCGTGGCGGTGGGCGTTGAGGTGGGCGCTGCGGTCGTGGAGCTGGCGGCAGTGCAGCCGGAGAGCAGGATGACGCCGCAGAGGAGGGCGGCCGAGGCTAGTGTGCGCATTGGCTGAGCATAGAGGGCCAAACTGAGCGGTGCGAACCGGCGCGGGCCGGTGACCGGCAGCGGAGTCATTAGGCCCCCGGGTTGACCTGTTGCGAGGCGATCGCCAGGACGGCGATGACCGCCACGGCGACACCGGCAATCGCGATGAGCGCCACGCGCGCCGCGAGCATCCCGTTGCTGTGTTCGTGTCGTCGGTACCAACGTCTGAGCCGACGAGTCCGTCGGCGGATACCCATGGCAGGAGGCTACCGAAGATCCGACGGAATGGGAACGTTTCGGGCCACCCCAGTTGGGGCGGGCCTGGAGTCGCGCACCTAGCCGGCGCGGAAACCGCGGTCTATGGTGGCCGCACCGGTGACCCGACCGGTTCGTGAGAGGCCCCCGATGACCACAGCTGCGTCCGCTCCGCCGCGCCAGGGTGCCGCCGCGCCCGCGCCCCGGAGCAAGACGTGGCGGATCGTGCTGCTGGTGAACGGTGTCATCGCCCTGGTTGTGGCCGGGCTGATCACCGCGGTGCTGTGGTCGTTGACCAGCAGCTTCGAGTCGGTGGAACGGATCCCGTTCGCGTTCCCACCCGAGGGGGCCCGGCCTCCGGTCGCGACCGGAGCGGCCACCGAGGCGCTGAACTTTCTGCTGCTGGGCTCCGACAACCGCGGCGACGCCGGCTCCATGACCGACCTCGCCGGGCAACACTCCGACACCATCGTGATCGTGCATGTGCCCGCCGACCGCAGCAACCTGAGCGTCATGTCGATTCCCCGGGATGTCGGGGTGGATGTGCCCGGGCAGGGCGAGACGAGCATCAGTGCCGCGCTGTCCCTTGGCGGGGTGCCGCTGGCGGTGCAGGCGGTGGAGGGTGTGATCGGGGTGCGGGTCGACCATGTGGCGCTGGTGGACTTCGCCGGTTTCAGGGCCGTGACGGATGCGCTGGGCGGCGTGGACGTGAACAACCCGGTGCCGTTCGACTCCTACTACCTGGAGGGCCACTACTTCCCGGCCGGGGCGCAGCACCTCGACGGCACCGAGGCCCTCGCCTTCGTGCGGGAACGCGCCGCGTTCCCCGAGGGGGACATGCAGCGGGTGCGTAATCAGCAGCTGCTCATCCGGGCCCTGATGGGCGGGTTGATGCAGCAGGAGACGCTGACCGACCCGGGCAAGGTGGGCGCGGTGATCGGGGCGGTGACCCCGCACCTGGCCATTGATGAGGAGCTCACCTCCGGTGACCTGGCGGCGTTGGGTGTGGCGATGCGGGACGTGCGGGTGGAGGACGTGGCGTTCTTCACGATTCCGACGGCGGGGCTCAGCGGCCAGACCGGGGTGGATGGGCACGCGATTGTGAATCTGGACCGGGCGGCGTTGCCGGCGCTGCAGGAGGCGTTTCGGACGGACAGTCTCGGCGGGGTGGTGCCACAGTTGCAGGCAGCGGAGTGAGGCGACCATCTCGTTGGTTGAGCTTGTCGAAACCTCGTGACCTTTTCTGCGTTTCGAGGTCGGGTCGCGGGGTCTCGACAGGCTCGACCGACGACGGGTCGCGGGGTCTCGACAGGCTCGACCGGCGTGTGGGTCGCGGGGTCTCGACAAGCTCGACCGACGACGGGTCGCGGGGTCTCGACAGGCTCGACCAGCGTGTGGGTTCGACCGTCTCGTTGGTTGAGCTTGTCGAAACCTGGTGACCAGATCGGTTAGGCGGCGGGGGAGTGCTGGTGGCGGTCCCGGGTGGTGACGGCGTCTAGCAGCAGGGTCGCGAGCAGGGCGCCGAAGACGGCGCCGGTGGTGTTGGCCAGCACGTCCACCGGGGTGGCGAACCGGCCCGGCAGGAAGACCAGTTGGCTGAGCTCGATGAGGCTACTCACCGCGAAACCGGCCACCACGGCCCACCACCACCGGTTGGCGCCGACCAGCACCACGCCCAGCAGCCCCACAGGCAGGAATAGAGCGATGTTCGCGGTGAATTCGACCAGCTGGTAGTTCACCCAGCCGGGAACGCCGTGAGCGTGCAACCGGGCGAGCAGGCTCGTGATGGTGCCGGATGCGCCGCGGTCGACCGGGGTGGGCCACAGCGCGATGAGGGTGAGCGCCACCAGGTAGACGGCGGAGAGCCACCAAGCCGCCCGGCGGAGGACGGCATGGCGCCGTTTCGTCAGAGCGTTCACGCGACCTCCCTCACCTGCTCAGGTCAGTCATCCTGCAAGGTTCATTGCGGGAAGACATCACCGTCAACGGACCAGATTTACAGACTAGTGATCCTGATGGCGAGCGGGGTCTCGACAGGCTCGACCAGCGTGGGGGAGCGGGTCTCGACAGGCTCGACCAGCGTGGGGGAGCGGGTCTCGACCAGCGTGGGGGAGCGGGTCTCGACAAGCTCGACCGACGCAGGGTCAGGCAGGCGACTGGCGCTGCGAGCGCCTGCGGCTGGCGGCAGCGTCGACGGCGAGCATTGCGAGCAGAGCGCCGAGCACCGCACCGGTGGTGTTGGCCAGCACGTCGTAGAGGGTGGGGAACCGGCTGGGCAGGAACAGAAGCTGACTGAGCTCGATGGCGCTACTCAGCAGGAAACCGGCCAGCACGGTGAGCCACCACCGGTCGACGCCGACGAGCACGACGCCCAGCAGCCCCACCGGCAGGAACAGCGCGATGTTCGCGGTGAACTCGAGCAGCGCGTAGTTCGCCCACTCCGGCACGCCGTGCGCGTGCAACCAGGCCAGCACGGTGGTGATCGTGTTGGCGGTGCCGTCGTCCATCGGGGCGGGCGACAGCGTGATCAGAGCGAGCGCCACCAAGTAGACGGCGGCGAGCCACCGGGCCACGCGGCGGAGTGTTGACGCGTTCACGCCGGTCAGTGCCTGGTGGCGACCCGCTTGGGCAGCAGGAAGACCAGCAGCAGGGCGACGACGCTCAGCGCGGCGCTGACCGCCATGGCGAGGGTGGCGCTGTGGGTGAAGCCGTCGGCGAGGGCATCCGCGCCGGGGCCGGCCACCACGAGGGTGCCGAAGAACACGCTGCCCACCACGGCGATGCCGGCGGCGCTACCGACGCGCTGCATCACACCGACGACACCGCTGGCGGCACCGGCCTCGGCCGGGTCGACGGTGGCGACGATGAACGCCACGTTCGGCGCGATGAAGCATCCGCTGCCCAGACCCGCGATGAACAGCGGCGGCAGCAGCAGCCAGTTGGTGAGGTTGGCCGGGTCGGTGAGCAGCAGCACCAGCCACACCCAGACCAGGCCGATGGTGACCAGGCCCACACCGGCGACGAGCACGGTGCGGCCCAGGCGCTCGGTGAGCCGGTTGCTCTGGGAGGCGCCGAGGATGGATCCGATGGCGAAGGGGATGGAGACCAGGCCGGACTCGAGCGCGGTGTGGCCGAGGCCCGCCTGCCAGAGGATCGAGATGGTGAAGAAGATGCTTGTGAACGCTGCGAAGTAGACCAGGGCCAGAATGACGCCGCCGGTGAAGGCGGGGTGCGAGAACAGGTGCGGCGGCACGAGGGGGCTCTGCTGGCGCTTGGCCACCCGCACCTCCCAGGCGCCGAACGCCACGATGAGCAGCACGCCGGCGGCGAGCACCAGGTACGTCCACAGCGGCCAGCCGCGGTCCTGGCCCTCGATGAGCGGCACGAGCAGGGCCACGAGGCCGGCGGAGACGAGGAACAGGCCCACCCAGTCGATGCGATACGACGTCTTGGGCAGTGCGGATGCGGCGCTGCCGGTACCGGAGGGCAGCAGGAACGCGGCGGCGATGAGGGCGGCGGCGCCGATGGGCAGGTTCACCCAGAACACCAGCCGCCAGCCGTTCTCCGCGCCGAACGCCTCGATGATGAGGCCACCCACGATGGGGCCCAGCGCGGTGGAGACGCCGATGACCGAGCCCATGATGGCGAACGCCTTGCCGCGGTACTGCGGGGGGAACATCAGCTGGATCACGGCGGTGACGGCCGGAACGAAGATGCCGCCGGCCAGGCCCTGGGCCACGCGGGCGATGATCAGGTGCAGGTCGTTGGTGGCCAGACCGCAGGCGAGGCTGGCGAGGGTGAAGAGGGCCAGGCCCGTGAAGAACACCCATTTGTGGCCGATGCGGTCGCCGATGCGGCCGGCCGGGATGAGGGCGAGACCGAACGCGAGGGCGTAGCCGGAGATGATCCAGGAGAGGGTGGCCTCGGATGCGTTCAGGCTGGTCTGGATGCTGGGCAGCGCCACGTTGACGATCGTGGTGTCGAGCAGGGCCATGAACATGCCGGCCATCAGCACGATGAGGGCCTGCCAGGCACGACGGGACACTGCGGGGGTCGCGGTGGTGGAGTCAACCATGGTGGGAGCCTTTCGAGGATGTCGGGCGGCTGGCGCAGAAAAACCCCCACTCGAACGAGTGGGGGTTTTTTCTGTCGGGGTAACAGGATTTGAACCTGCGACCTCGTCGTCCCGAACGACGCGCGCTACCAAGCTGCGCCATACCCCGATGGTCCTGTGGACCTCGACAAGTATAACCCCATCGAGTCACCCGGTTTCGACCAGCCCGGCCGGCGGGTGGTCGCGACCATGCGTTGGTCGAGCCTGTCGAGACCCCGCGAGGTGGTCGCGACCCTGCGTCTGGTCACCGGGTTTCGACAAGCTCAACCAGCGCGGGGGTCGCGACCCTGCGTCGGTCGAGCTTGTCGAGACCCCGTGAGCTGCCCGGTTAGCCGGGCGGAGGCGTCGCCGTGGGCGACGGGGTGGAACCGGCTGGGGCCTCCACGCCGACCACGGCGTACACAGTGCCGCCCGGGATAGCAGGGGTGCCGGAGACCGGGTTCATCACCGTGATCTTGCCCACCTGGGACGGGTCGGTGACCGGCTCGGTCAACGTCGCGTCCAGGGTGAAGCCGCTCAGGATCTGCTTGGCGTCTGCCACACTCTGCCCCACGACATCCGGCAACAGCACCTGGGAGCCGTTGCTGGTGTACGCGGTGACGAGTGCGCCCGTGCTGGCGGTGTTGCCGCTGGCCGGTTCGGTGCGGGCGATGGTGCCGGTGGGCAGCTCAGAGTCGACGATGCCGCCATCGCTGAAGGCGAAGCCTTCGGCCTCGATCTTGCTGCGGGCGTCACCGAGGCTCAGACCGCGCACGTCGGGTACGGCGATCTGTCGTCCCTGCACGATGGTGTTCGACGCCGCCTCGAATTCGTCTCCGCCGTACTTAGCGTTGGCGGCGCTCATGATCATGGGCCACATGCGGTGCCGGGCGGTGGCGGCCAAGCCGCTCGGGAAGCGGGTGTTGCGCTGGCTTTGGAAGCCGGTGACGTTCACCACGCCCACGACGGTGGCGATCTTAGAGCTGGCGCCGCTCATCCAGGTGGCCAGTGACTTATCGGTCGTTCCGGTCTTACCGATCATCGGCACCCGCGGGAATGTATTGCGGTTGGACTCCCCGGCCGACCCGTCGGTGAGCACCCGCTTCATGGCATAGGCCATACCTGCGGCCACATCGGGAGTTACCGAAGCGGTGCATGTGGACTTAGGGGCGGGAATCTCCACGTCGTCGGAGTTCATGATCTTGTCGATCACGACGGGGGAGCAGGTGGTGCCCTTGTTGGCGATGCCGGCGAAGGCAACAGCCATGTTCAGGGGAGCGACCTCGTTGGTGCCGAGCACGGTGGCGGGCGTCTGAAAGAGCTCGCCACCGTCAGCGCGAACAATACCGAATGACTGAGCGGTGTTCTTGATGCCGCAGAGATCCAGTTTCTTGGCCATGCCCATGAAGCCGGTGTTGTACGAATGGATGGTCGACTCGAGGGCGCTGTAGTTGGTGCCGCTCTCACCGGCGTCGTTCTTCAGGGGGAATTGCTCGCTGTAGGAGCCGAGGCAACTGTCCTGGAACGTCCCCCAGTAGGGCTTGACGGAGGAATCGACTCTCTCGCCCAAGGCGTGCCCCTCGGTGAGCCACTCGGCCAGGGTGAAGACCTTGTAGGTGGAGCCGGGCTGGAAACCGGTGGAGCCACCCTCGTTGTAGTTGGTGTTGTAGTTGATGCCGGTGTATTCGGGACCGGGAGCCACTTCCAACTGGGTGTACTTCTTGTTCTGCGCCATTGAGACCACGCGACCGGTGCCCACCTGCACGCTGGTGGCGACGGCTCCGACGTCCCAAGTCGGGGAGGTCATTGGCACCTGGGTGTTGATCGCGTTCTCCGACGCGGCCTGCAGATCGAGGTCGAGGGTGGTGTAGATCTCGTAGCCGCCGCGACGGAAGTTCAGCATCCGGGCGTCGGCATCCTCGCCGAATGTGGGGTCGTTGCGGAGGACGTGGGTGACGTAGTCGCAGAAGAACGCGGCACCTCCGGCGGTTGCGCAACCGGTGGACGGCTCCGTGATGGTCGGTTCGATCGGGCTGGCGATCGCTTCGGCGTGCTGCTCCGGGGTGATCTTCTCGTACTGCAGCATCTCGCTGAGAATGTAGTCACGCCGCGATTTGTTGTCGGCGTAACCGTTGGCAGCGCCGTTCGTCTCGCTGGCCGGCATGTCGAGGCGGAACTTCTCCGGGTTGTTCACGATGGCGATCAGGCTGGCGGCCTGCGGCAGGCTGAGGGTGCCGGAGCTGGTGTTGTAGTAGTACCGGGAAGCGGCTTCGATGCCGTACACGGTGCCGCCGTAGCCGGTGATGTTGAGGTATCCCTGGAGAATGTCGTCTTTGCTGTACTGCTTCTCCACGCCGATGGCGAGGCGCATCTCCTTGAGCTTGCGCGCCTCGGTGGGATCGGTCGCCTCCTGGAAGCAGGCCTGCAGCTCAACCGGGTCGGGCATGACCTCACACTTTTGCACCAGCACGTTCTTGACGTACTGCTGGGTCACGGATGATCCACCGGAGGTGGGGCCGCCGGTGACGCGTGCGGCCGCGGCCCGAAGGGTGCCCTGAACGTCGATGCCGCCGTGCTCGTAGAAGCGGGGGTCTTCACCGGCGACGACGGCGTCGCGCACGAACTGGCTGGTGGCCTGAAGGGGCACCTCGATGCGGTTCTGGTCGTAGAAGCTGGCCAGTTCGTAGTGGGTGCCGTCGTTGAGCGTGGCGTAGATCTTGCTCACCTGGGACAGCTCATCGATGGCCAGGTAGTTCGGCAGGTTCTCGAAGGTGTTGATGGTGGTGCGGGTGGCCACACCGGAGATCGCCAGAGCGGGCGTGATCGCCACCGTGATCAAGAGGCCGGCCACTGCACTCATCGCAACGATGCCGATAAGCCCTCCGACGACGCCGAAGAATGACCTTTTATATTGCCCCATAGGCGTGAGCCTATTCGAAGAATCCCCGGTCACCCAGTTTGCCCGCCCCCCAAAGCCGGGGACGGGCGCATCCGCTACGCCGCGGTGAGGGTGAGCAGGGTTGCTTCGGGCGGGCACGCGAAGCGCACCGGCGCGTAGATAGAGGTGCCCAGGCCTGCGGAAACGTTGAGGTACGCGGTGCGCAGCCCCACGTTCCAGAGGCTCAGACCTTTCACCTGACGGCGGGGAATATCACAATTCGTCACCAATGCGCCGAACTTGGGGATGCAGACCTGTCCGCCGTGGGTGTGCCCGCCGAGGATCAGCTGCGCGCCGTGGTTCACGAACGAGTTGAGCACCCGCTGGTACGGCGCGTGCACCACGCCCATGGTGAAGGTGGAGCGGGCCGCGGCCGGCACGCCCGGGTCGGGCCAGGTCTCTTCGGCGAGCGGGTCGTTGCCGCGCATCTCGTCGATCGCGCCGGCAATGAGGTCGAGGCGGTCGCGGCGGATGTGCGGGTCGTCGACCCCGAAAATCTCCAGGTGGGTGCCGTTGATGTCGAGGGACTCGGCAGAGTTGTTCAGGTCTTTCCAGCCGAGCTCGGCGAACACCCGGTGCAGGTCCTCGGTGTCGAGTTCCACGTGACGCACCCGCAGGCTGGACGGGCCGGAGAAGTAGCGGAACGGGTTCTTCGGCTGCGGGCCGAAGAAGTCGTTCGAGCCGTTCACGAAGATGCCCGGGATGCCCTTGAACGGTTCGAGGGCGTACTCCACACCCGCGATGCCGTCTTCGTGGCCGAGGTTGTCGCCGGTGTTGACCACCAGGTCGGGCTGCAACGCAGCCAGGCCCCGCACCCAGTCCTGCTTGTCTTGCTGCCACGGGGCCATGTGAAGGTCGGAGAGGTGTAGCACCTTGATCGGCGCTGCGCCGGGCGCGAGCACCGGCACGGTCACCTCACGCAGGGTGAACCGGCGGCGCTCCACGAGGGAGCCCCAGGCGAAGGCGCCCAGCCCGGCCGCCGTCACCACGGCGGCCGAGGCGATGAGGGCGCGACCTACGCGGGCGGGGCTCATTCGTCGTCCTCGTTGTTGCCGTTGCCATTGCCGTTGTTGCCGTTATCACCGTTGTTCGCGCCATCGAACCGGCCGATGGTCAGCGTGACGGTGGAGCCCTTGGTGGCCGCCGTTCCGTCCTCGGGGGTCATCGAGAGGACCTCGCCGTCTTCGCTCTCGTCGGTCACGACCTCGTCACGGGTGACGACGTTGAAGTCGGAGAGGTCGCCTCGGGCGTTCACCTCGGAGTCGCCCACCACATCCGGCAGCAACAGCTGGTTGCCGTTGCTGGTGAACACGGTGATGTCGGTGCCGATGCTGGCCGTCTGGCTGTCATTGGGGTCGGTGTAGGCCACGGTGCCCTCGGGCAGCTCGGAGTCGACGATGCCGCCGTCGATCACCTGGAAGCCGGCATCCTCGAGCGTCTCCGTGGCGTCCGCTACGTCATCGCCGCGCACGTCGGGTACGTCGATCTGCGCGCCGCTGATGGTGCTGTTGTCGGCCTCCGCGAACTCGTCTCCGCCGTACTTGGCGTTGGCGAGGCTCATGATGTCAGGCCACATGCGGTGCCGGGCCGTTGCGGCCTGTCCGCTGTCGAAGTACGTGTTGCGCTGGTTGCGTTCGCCGGTGACGCTCACAACGCCCACCACGGTGGCGACGTTGCTGCTGGCGCCGCTCATCCAGGTGTCTTTGGCGAAGTCAGTGGTTCCGGTCTTACCGATCATCGGCACCTTGGGGAAAGTGTTGTTGTTGGACTCCCTCGCCGAACCCTCGGTGAGCACCTTGCCCATCGCATAAGACATACCGGCGGCCACCGAAGGTTCCACCGACTGGGAGCAGGTCGACTTCGGCGGGTCGATCTCGGTTCCGTCTGCGCCGACGATGCGGTCGATGACGATGGCGGAGCAGGTGAGTCCCTCGTTGGCGATGCCGGCGAAGGCCACGGCCATCGACAACGGAGCGACTTCCTGGGTGCCGAGGACCGAGCTGGCGCCCTCCGACAGCTCACCGCCGTCGGCCCGAGTCACTCCGAAGGACTCGGCGGTCTTCTTGATCTCGCACAGGTCGAGCTTCTTGGCCATGCCGATGAAGCCGGTGTTGATGGAGTTGATCGTGGACTGCAGGGCGCTGTAATTCGTGCCGCTCTCGTTGGCATCGTTCTTGGGGTTGAAGTCTGTGCCATAGCTCACCGAGCCGCTGCTCACGCAGGTGTCCTTGAACGATCCCCAGTTGGCCTTCCGAGCAGAGTCCACCCGCTCGTTGAGGGAGTGGCCCTCCTTCAACCATTCGGCAAGAGTGAAGACCTTGTAGGTGGAGCCGGGCTGGAACCCGGACGACCCGCCCTCGCTCTTGTTGGTGTTGTAATTGATGCTGGTGTATTCCGGGCCCTGAGCGAGCACATCCGGGTCCTGGCTGTAGATCTTGTTCTGAGCCATCGTGAGCACCCGTCCGGTGCCGACCTGAACCGAGGTGGCCACACTTCCCACGTCCCAGGTTTCCCCGGTGTTTGCGTCCACGTAGGTCTCCGGCACGTTGTCGGACATGGTCTTCTCGGTCTCGAACTGCAGCTCGAGGTCAAGTGTGGTGTAGATGTCGTAGCCGCCGCGACGGAAGTTGAGCATCCGCGTCTCTTCGTCTTCGCCGAAGGTGGGGTCGCTCTTGAGAATGTGGGTGACATAGTCACAGAAGTACGCGCTGCCGCCGGCGGTCTGGCATCCGGTGCTCGGCTCGGTGATGGTGGGCTCGATGGGCGTGGCGATCGCCTCGTCGTACTGCTCCTGGGTCACCTTCTTGTACTGGAGCATTTCGCCCAGGATGTAGTCGCGGCGCTCCTTGTTGCGGGCGTAACCGTTGGCGGCGCCGTTGGTTTCGCTCTCCGGCTTGTCGAGCCGGAACGCCTCCGGGTTGTTCACGATCGCGATCAGGCTGGCCGACTGCGCCAGGGTGAGGTTGGCCGCGGTGGTGTTGAAGTAGTAGTTCGACGCGCTCTCCACACCGTAGGTGCTGCCGCCGAACAGGGTGATGTTGAGGTAGCCCTGCAGGATCTCCTGCTTGCTGTACGTCTTCTCCACGCCGATCGCGTAGCGCATCTCGCGCAGCTTGCGGTCGGGGGAGGTCTCGGTGGCGTCTTCGTAGCAGGCCTTGAGTTCCTCGGCGTCGGTGAGAATCTCGCACTTCTGCACCAGAACGTTCTTCACGTACTGCTGGGTGATCGACGAACCACCCTGGGTGCCGCCGCCGGTGATGGTGGAGAGGGCGCCACGCACGGTGCCCTGGATGTCGACGCCGCCGTGCTGGAGGAAGCGGGGGTCCTCACCGGACACCGCGGCATCCTGCACGAACTGGCTCATGCTCTCGAGCGGAACCTCGATGCGGTTCTGGTCGTAGAAGTTGGCCAGCGGGTAGGGGTTGCCGTCGTTCTGCACGGCGTAAATGGTGCTCACCTGAGACAGCTGGTCGACCTTGAGGTAGTCGGGCAGGTTCTCGAAGGCGTTGATCGTGTTCGTGGCCGTCATGCCAGTAAGCGCGAGTGCGGGGGTGACACCAACGGTGACCAGGACACCCGCGACGGCGCTCATTCCGATGAAACCGAGGAGACCGCCGAGCGCTCCATTAACCGTGCGTTTTTTGGCAGACATACAATTGAGCGTAAGGGACAATTCTGAAAAACAGCCTGAATCGGAGCCGCATGACTGCCTGGGAATACCTCACCACACCGCTGATGATCCACAACACCGCAGCGATCCTGAACAACTGGGGATCGGAAGGATGGGAGCTCGTTCAGGTGGTCACTGGGCCCGAAGGCGGGCTCGTCGCATACATGAAGCGCCCGGTCGCCGGCGCGGGAGCCTGAGCCGTGTCGCAGATTGAGGCTCGCCTGGCCGAGCTGGGCATTGAGTTGCCGTCCGTGGTGCCGCCGGTCGCGTCCTACGTTCCCGCGGTGGTGAGCGGGTCGATGGTGTTCACCTCCGGCCAGCTGCCCATGGTGGGCGGCGCGCTGCCCGCCACCGGCAAGGTGGGTGACGGTCTCGGTCTCGTCTCCGCTGAGGACGCGCAGGGTTACGCCCGACAGTGCGCGTTGAACGCGCTGGCTGCGATCCAGAGTGTGATCGGGTCGCTGGACCGCATCACCCAGGTGGTCAAGGTCACCGGTTTTGTGGCATCCGCCCCCGACTTCACCGGCCAGCCCGGTGTGATCAACGGTGCGTCCAACGTGCTCGGCGAGATCTTCGGTGACATCGGCGTGCACGCCCGCTCCGCCGTGGGCGTGGCCGTGCTGCCGCTGGACTCCCCGGTCGAGGTGGAGCTCACCGTCTCCTTCGCCTAGTAGTTCTCTCAGACTCGCACTTTCGCGAGCCGTGAGCTGAGCCCCTTCCCGTAGCCCGGGAGGGGGCTTTTCTCACGTCTCGCGAGAATTCGGCCGCCCCTCTCTCGCGAGCCGTGAGTTGGGCCCCATTTTCAGGCCCGGGACGGTGTTCGGCTCACGGTTCGCGGGATATCGCTGGGGCGGCGATGGATCGTTCTAGGGACCTCGTGAACGCCCAGAGGGTGGCGCTGATCACGAGCGCCGCCAGTCCCGACACTGCCATGACCATCAAGGGCAGTCCGAGGGACGCGGGGATCGTGCCCGGTGATCGGGACAGGTTCCAAGACGGTAAACCGCACAGAAAGACTGCGGCAGAGATGAGCGGTGCGGTCGGGCCGTACCGCAGAGGATGCCAACGGCCGGCGGAGGTGCGGATGGCGGCCTCACTGCGCCGATGGAGGTGGCGCAGAACGACGAACCACCAACCGATCATCACCGGGACGATGGTCAGGGCTATCAAGACGATGAGACTGAACACGACGTTGTCGGCGGAACTGTCGCCTGTATCCGGACCCACGAGTTCACCCCCTCTCCTTGCAACTCTCAGCGCTCAAGTATGTCCGTTTCTCGGCGAATCCCTCAGCGCTGCCTGCGGTTCGCGCCCAATCGTTGGTCGAGCTTGTCGAGACCCCGCGACGTGCCCGCGGTCCCGGGCATCCGCGCTCTACGGGTGCGGATGCCCCGCCGCGAACCTTTTCCCCACCCGTCCGGCCAGCGTCTGCGCGGGCAACTCCACCCACCGGTACATCGCCTGGGCCAGCAGCACGCTCAGCGGCACCGACACCAGCGCGCCCACCCACCAGTGCTCCGGCCCGAACAGCTGCCCGAACGTGACCACGATGGGGAAGTGCACGAGGTACAAACTGAAGCTGATGGCGCCGAGCCAGGCCAGCAGGCGGCCGCCGAGCATCCGTTGCACCGGTGGCCACAGCGCCACGGTGGCCACGATGAGTGCCGCGCCGGGCACCCGCAGGGCCAGGGTCAGCGCGTTCCACGGTTCGGTGAGCACCGGCCGGAACAACCAGTACGCGATGAGCAGCACCGGCCCGAGTACGGCGATGACGCCCCACACCAGGGTGCCGCGGCGGCTGCGGCTGAGCCGGGCCGAGCGCACCTGCAGCCGCTCGTGGTTGGCGGCGAGCAGGGCGCCCAGGCCGAACGCGGGCAGGTACATCAGCGGTTCGCTGCCGAGCAGGTAGCCGATGGTGGAGGTGGCCAGCAGCAGCGCCACCCAGGCCAGGGTCCACCGGCGGGTGGCAACGGCGAAGATCACGCCCACCGGCAGCAGCAGCGAGAACCACATCTCCCAGGCCAGCGACCAGAGCGGCGGGTTCACGTCGGGCCGGCCGGTGTACCCCACGATGCTGGCCTCGCGCAGCAGGTTGCCGAGCCCTAAGTCGGGGCTGCCCTGCTTCGCCATCCATGCTCCGCCCGCGCCGGTGCGGGGCACGAGCAGGATCCACGCGGCGGCCAGTGCGACCGAGACGACCACGGGGATGGCGAGGCGGATGATGCGACGCGGGTAATAGGCCAACCAGTCGTACGCGGGCGGCGGGGGTGAGGCGGTCGCGGCGGGGTCGAGGGTCACGGCCGGGGCGGTGTCGGCAGGTGCCGGGGCGGAGGAGCCCGCAGGAGTGTCGGTGCCGCCGGCCGGTTCGGAGGGCGCGGGGCGGCGCATCCACGGCCAGCGTCGAAGCGGGGAGAGCACAAGCACGAAGCCGCTGAGCACGAAGAACACGAGCACGAACTCCGGGCCGGCGAAGAGGATCTTCAGCGGCGACAGGGTGACCCACCAGCCGGTGGAGAAGAGGGCCACGTTGGCGCTGGACTGGTACGCCGCCGACACTGACGGTGCGGTCATCGAGACGTGGTGCACGAGCACAACCACGGCGGCGACCCCGCGCAGAGCGTCGAGGGCGACGAGACGGTTGCTGGGCGCATCGCGTGACATTCGGCCTACCGTAAATGCCCTTCGTGAACGTTTGCTGGCACTCACCCCTCGCGAGCCGTGAGCCAAGCCCCTTCCGGGGGCCCGAAGGTCTCGCGAGCCCTGAGTTCGGCCCCTTCCCGGGCCCCGATTGTGTGCTCAGCTCACGGTTCGCGAAAACCAGCGCCGGAGTTACTTCATGCTGTCCGTGATGATCTGCATGATCGAGGTGTCGGCCAGGGTGGTGGTGTCGCCGATCTCCCGGCCCTCGGCCACATCGCGCAGCAGGCGCCGCATGATCTTGCCCGAGCGGGTCTTGGGCAGCTCGTTCACCACGAAGATCTCCCGCGGCCGGGCGATCGCCCCGATCTGCTCCGCCACATGCGCGCGCAGCACCGCGGCGATGTCGGCGTGGCTCACCGCATCCGTCTGGCTGAACTTGATGATCACGAACGCCACCACCGCCTGCCCGGTGGTCTCGTCGTGCGCGCCCACCACGGCGGCCTCGGCGACGGCGGCGTGCGCCACCAGCGACGACTCGATCTCGGCGGTCGACAGTCGGTGTCCGGAGATGTTCATCACGTCGTCTACCCGGCCGAGCAGCCAGATGTCGCCGTCCCGGTCGAGGCGGGCGCCGTCGCCGGCGAAGTACAGCGGGCCGTTGGGCACGTCGGCGAACTTCGCCCAGTACGTCTCCACGTATCGGTCGGGGTCGCCCCAGATGCCGCGCAGCATCGACGGCCACGGTTCGGTCACCACGAGCAGGCCACCGTTGCCGTGCCCCACATGCTCGCCGTCTTCACCGATCACGTCGATGGAGATGCCCGGGATGGCCACCTGCGCCGCACCCGGTTTGGTCTCGGTGACACCGGGCAGCGCCGAGATCATGATCGCGCCGGTCTCGGTCTGCCACCACGTGTCCACGACCGGGGTGAGCTGGTTGCCGATCACCTCGCGGTACCACATCCATGCCTCGGGGTTGATCGGCTCACCCACCGAGCCGAGCAGGCGCAGGCTGGTCAGATCGAACTTCTGCGGTTCCTGCCGACCGATCTTCATGAACGTGCGGATGGCGGTGGGCGCCGTGTACAGGATGCTCACCTTGTACTTCTCGATGATCTCCCACCACCGGCCGGGGTGCGGGGTGTCGGGGGTGCCCTCGTAGAGCACCTGGGTGGCGCCGTTCGCCAGCGGCCCGTACACCACGTAGCTGTGCCCGGTGACCCAGCCCACATCCGCCGTGCACCAGAAGACGTCCTTCTCGGGCTTGAGGTCGAAGACCTGCTTGTGGGTGAACGCCACCTGGGTGAGGTAGCCGCCGCTGGTGTGCAGGATGCCCTTGGGCTTCCCGGTGGTGCCCGAGGTGTAGAGGATGAACAGCGGGTTCTCGGCTGGGAACGGCTGCGCCTCGTGCTCGCCGGAGACCGCGCCGACTTCCTCGTGCCACCACTTGTCGCGGTCGTTCCACTCCACCTCACCGCCGGTGCGTTCCACCACGAGCACCGTGTGCACCGAGGAGTCGCCGCTGGCCAGTGCCGCATCCACGGCCGGCTTGAGCGGGGTGGCCTTGCCCTTGCGGTAGCCGCCATCCGACGTGATGACCACGACGGCCTCGGCGTCGTCGATGCGGGAGCGCAGGCTCTCGGCGCTGAAACCGCCGAAGATGACCGAGTGCACCGCGCCGATGCGGGCCACGGCGAGCATCGCCACGACGGCCTCGGGGATCATCGGCAGGTAGATCGCCACCCGGTCGCCCGCCGTGACGCCCAGGCCGAGGAGCACGTTCGCGGCACGCTTGACCTCGTCGGTGAGCTGGGCGTAGCTGATGGCGCGGGAGTCGCCCGGTTCGCCCTCCCAGTGCAGCGCGATGCGGTCGCCGTTGCCGGCGAGCACGTGCCGGTCGAGGCAGTTGTAGGCCACGTTGAGTTCGCCGTCGTCGAACCATTTCGCGAACGGCGGGTTGGACCAGTCCAGCGTGCGGGTGAACGGCTTGTGCCAGTGCAGCAGTTCCCGGGACTGGTCGGCCCAGAAACCGAGCCGATCTGCTGCGGCCTGCTCGTAGAGCTCCTCGGTGTTGCCGGACTCGGCGGCGAACTCCGGCGAGGGCGGGAATCGGCGGGTTTCGTGGAGAAGATGATCGATTTGCACGCTCATGTTGTGTCGCTCCTTTGCGATTACCGGCGGTAGTGAGGTGCCGCGGCGGCCTCGTCCCTGAACCCTACACGGCGAGAGTGGCTGGTTCGAGGATGTGTCGCGGCGGAGGAAGAGCCGAATTTCTGCCGTGGACTCATTCGCGAAATGGTGTCTAATCGCGACTTTTTTCCATGTCCTCATTTAGGGGGACCCGGAGGACTTGCGCATTAGATTTTCCCCAGTATGCTTATCAATGTCTGAACGAAAGTTTTGACCTGTGGTGCGTTTGGTTCCCCCCAATCAACGCACTGCCGAGGCGGCACCTGTTCCCCCCAATAGGTGCCGCCCCCCTCTTTTAACTGCACGATGTGTGTCTCTCAACGGCACGCCGTGCTTTCCCCGCCCGGCACTGGCGCCCCCGCGTGAACCGGGCAAACTGCGCGACCAGCTGTACCGCATCATCGCTGTATCGGCCCCCTCCAGGCAGAACTGTTGCCCGTTCGGACATTTGCGCCCCGCACACCGGGCGCAGAAGTCCGCACGGGCAACAGTTGTCTCCGGCCCCCGTTCGCCGGCATCGCGAGCCGTGAGTACGGCCCCACATTCCGCGCGTTTTCGGTGTGAAGCTCACCGTTCGCGGCGCCTGGTGCGCACCCGGCGCGGATGCTGACCCACGGGCGTAGGGTCTCGGTGTGGGAGTGAGGGAAGGACTGGCGCACCATGAAACGCGCTCGAGTAGGGAAGGTTTCCACCGCGGCGGCGATCGTGCTGCTGGTAGCCGGGTGCACATCCGGCGGGGGAGCGACGAACTCCACCCCGGCCGAGAGCCACGCGCCGTCGGCCAGTCACGCGCCGACCAGTAGCTCGGGCGCCACCGAGCCCCTGACCATCACGATCCAGGATTTCGATTTCCAGGGCCCGGCATCCGTGCCGCCGGGCGCCACCGTGACGGTGACCAACATGGACAGCGCCGCTCACACGGTCACCGCCGACGACGGCGACTCATTCGACGTGACCATCGACGGTAACGGCGGCACCGCAACGTTCACGGCACCGAGTGAGCCGGGAAGCTACGACTACCACTGCACGTTCCACCCCAACATGCAGGCCACCCTCACGGTCAAAGCGGAATCGTGATGAGCAACCCTCTTCTACCTGCCCCCTCATCCTGCTCCTGCTCCTGCTCCTGCTCCTGCTCCTGGTGCGCCGAGAGCCCGCTACCCGTTCGCGAGCCGTGAGCAGGGCCCCAGAATCTTCCCGTTTTCGGTGTGAAGCTCACGGTTCGCGGGCTCAGTAGTGCGACAATCTGATCGTGTTCCACGGCGTAGATGAGCCGATGTTCGTCGGTGATGCGGCGTGACCAATACCGAGTTTCACCCGCTCCTCCACACCCGAGCCGACCGCGGGCATTCCACGGGCGCGGATGCCGCCCGGCCGCCTGGCCCTGCCCGCGGCTAGCCTGCCCGCATGCCCGAGCCGTACGTCGCCGTCCCCTCCTACCTGCCGCGTCCCGAACCGACCGGGCCGGGGGAGTCCCTTGCCGACGGCGACCCCCGGCACGCCCACGACGCATCGCAGACCGCCCTGCCCGTGCCGCCACCGCCGCGCACCGACCTCTCCGCCCTCGGACCGCTTGCCCGGTTCGCGCACGACGCGGCCGTCACCGACCTGTTTGTGAACGGCGACGCCGGCCTGTGGCTGGATGCCGGCGCCGGGCTGGTGCGGGCCGACGACTGGCACGACGACGAAACCGGCATCCGCGACCTCGCCGTGCGGCTCATCGCGCTCGGCGGCCGGCACATCGACGAGGCCAGCCCCTGCGTGGACGTGCGGCTGGCCGACGGCATCCGGGTGCACGCGGTGTTGCCACCGGTGTCGAGCACCGGCACGCTGCTGTCCATCCGGCTGCCGCGGGTGCAGCGGCTGGGCCTCGCCGACCTCGCCGCCGGCGGGCTGTTCGGCACCGGCCCGGCCGCCGACGACCAGGTTGCCCGGCTGCGCGCCGCGGTGCACGGCCGGGAGAACCTGCTGGTGACCGGTGCCGCGGGCAGCGGCAAGACCACCCTGCTGGCCGCACTCCTCGGTGAAGCCCCGCCGGCCGAGCGGATCGTGGTGATCGAGGACGTCGCCGAGCTGCGCATCGACCACCCGCATGTGGTGGCGCTGGAGTCCCGGCAGGCGAACCTGGAGGGCGCCGGCCGGATCGGCCTGGACAGCCTGCTGCGTGAGGCGCTGCGGATGCGCCCGGACCGGCTGGTGCTCGGCGAGTGCCGCGGTGTGGAGATCCGGGAACTGCTCGCGGCGCTGAATACCGGCCACGACGGCGGCGCCGGCACCCTGCACGCCAACTCGCTGGCGGATGTGCCGTCCCGGCTCGAAGCGCTCGGCGCGCTCGCCGGGATGAGCGCCGCGGCCGTGGCCCGGCAGACGGTGAGCGCGATCAACCTGGTGCTGCACCTCGAACGCCGCGACGGCGCCCGCCGGCTCGCCCAGGTGGGCCGGTTCGTGCTCGACCCCGCCGACCGGCTCAGCACGGTGCCCGCATGAGCCGCCCACAGCCGATCCCGCCGATCGAAGAGGTGGCCCGGGTGGCCGAACGCCTCGCCGTGCTGCTCGCCGCCGGGGTCTCACCCGTCTCGGCGTGGGACTACCTGCTGCCGAGCGCCCCAACGGCCCCGCCCGAGGCGGAAGGCGCGCCGCTGACCCGCCGCGGGCGGGCGCTCGCCGACGCCGAGCAGGCACAGCGCAGCATCCTCACCGCAGCGGGCCGAGCCGCCCGCGCCGGGAACAACGTCGCCGACGCCATCAACGAGGCGACCGCCGGGCTGCCCGGTCAGCTGGCCGACGCCTGGCGGGCCCTCGCCGCCGCCTGGGATGTGGCCACCCGGGCCGGCGCGCCCCTCTCCGGTTGCCTGCGCGACCTGGCCGCCGCGTTCCGCGAGCTCGGCCAGCTGCACCGCGACCTCACCGTGGCGCTCACCGGCCCGCGCGCCACCGCCCGGCTGGTGATGGTGCTGCCGGTGGTGGCGCTGCTGTTCGGCAGCCTGATGGGGTTCGACACCCTGCGCACCCTGCTGCTCACCGGCCCGGGGCTGGTCTGCCTGGCCGCCGGTTCGGCGCTGATGGTCGCCGCCGCCCGCTGGAACCGGCGCCTGGTGCGCCGGGCCCAGGCCGGCGGCCCCGCGCCCGGGCTCGAACTCGACCTCACCGCCATCGGCATGACCGGCGGCGGCTCCCTCGACGGCGCCCGCCGCACCGCCCGGCTCAGCGCCGAACGCTTCGGCCTGCGCACCCCCGGGGCCGTCGACACCGCCACGGATGCCGTGATCGACCGGGTCCTTTCCCTCTCCGCCCGCGCGGGTGTGCCCGCCGCCGAACTACTGCGCAGCGAGGCCGAGCAGCTGCGCCGGGACGCCCGCACCGAGGGCCGCCAGCGTGCCGAAACCCTCGCCGTGACGCTGATGCTGCCCCTCGGCATCTGCGTGCTGCCCGCGTTCATGCTCGTGGGCGTGGCCCCGCTGCTGCTCAGCGTGCTCTCCGCCACGCTCGGCAGCCTCGATTGACCTCCCGGTGTCCTTTCGACGGGTTGGACCCGGTGCCCGCGACCGCGCGGGAGCTAGAGGCTCAGCAGCAGGTAGACAGAAAAGAGGACGTTGCACAACGCGACCACTCCGGCGAGCGAGGTGAGCACGATCTGAGTGACCCGCAGGCCGCTCGACCGGGCGGGCAGCACGAGGGTGTAGGCGAGCAGGGTGACGAAGGCTCCGACGGCGCCGAGCGGGAACATCCACAGCATCCAGACCATGACCCCCGCGATGGGGGCGGCCGGTCTCGTGCCGGAGTCGCTGTTGGCCTCGGCGAACGCTAGGGAACCGGCAATCGCCGGAATGGCGACCACCGCAAGCCCGACAACGGCCGGCACCCAGTGCACCCAGCGACGTGATCGGCGGGCGGGGTGGACGACGAGCGGGGGCGCGGAGGTCATGACGGCAGGCTAGTGGTCCCGGTGCCCGTGGCGTGACGGATGCGCGTGCCGCCACCCCGCATCCGGCAAAAACCAACCTCGTAGTGTGCGGTCCACCCCCGGGGGAGCGCAAGGGGTCTGACATATCCCGACTCACTGGTACTCAGTCGGAAATAATTTCGGCGCCACTTTTCACGCTGAAGCACGCTGTGAACTCCAGCGACTCCAGACGAAAGGCTTCGAGATGACGCAGATCCAGACCCAAGGCGCCCACCGCGGCGTGGATGTTCTTGAGCGCACGCTGGCGCAGCGGTACCCGCAGCTTGAGGTTCGGGCGGCATCCGTGGGCACCGCACCGTACCGCCACGATGCCGCGACCGCCCCGCGCAACGGCGCGGAAGCCCACAGCACCCACCAGGCCGGTCCACTCGTCGCCTTCCCGACCACCGCCGAGGAAGTGCAGGCCCTCGTGCGGGCCGCCGTCGAACACGGCGTCACCGTGGTACCCCGCGGCGCCGGATCCGGCCTGGCCGGCGGAGCAACGGCCACCGCGAACCAGCTGGTGATCACCACCGAACGGCTCACCCGCATCCTCGAGGTCTCCCCGCTCGACGAGGTCGCCGTTGTCGAACCCGGCGTGATCAACGCCGCCCTCAACGCGCACCTGGCACCGAGCGGCCTGTTCTACGCGCCCGACCCGGCCAGCTTCGAGATCTCCTCGATCGGCGGCAACATCGCCACCAACGCCGGCGGCCTGCGCTGCGCCAAGTACGGGGTCACCCGGGAATCGGTGCTCGCGCTGGACGTGGTGCTCGCCGACGGCAGCCTGGTGAGCGTGGGGCACCGGTCGATCAAGGGCGTGACCGGGCTCGACCTCACCAGCCTGTTCGTCGGCTCGGAGGGTGTGCTCGGCATCGTCGTGAAGGCGACCCTGCGGCTGCGTCCCATCCCGGTGGCCCGCCGCACCCTCACCGCGTTCTTCGACAGCACCGTCGTGGGCGCCGCGGGCCTCGGCGCCATCACGCTGTCACCGGTGAGGCCATCCGTGATCGAATTCTTCGACACCGCCACCCTCGACGGCATCGACGCCCACTCCGGTACCAGCCTGCGCGCCCGCGGCGCCGCGCTCATCCTCATCGAGATCGACGGTTACGGCATCAACGAGCAGGCCGCCGACCTCACCGCCGCGCTCACCCAGGCCGGCGGCCGGGTCACCGTGGAGTCGGCGCTTCACGCCGCCGACCTCTGGGACCTGCGCCGGCACGGCCGCGGTCTGCCGACCGGCCATTGGTACATCGGCGAAGACATCGCCGTGCCCAAGTCACAACTGCCGAGGGTCTACGACGCCTTCGCCGCCCTCGAGGCCCGCTTCGGGGTGAACATCTCCGCCGTCGCGCACGCCGGCGACGGCAACCTGCACCCGCTGCTCAGCAAAGAAGCGGATGCCGGCGCCGACCTCTCCGTGCTGCCGGACGAACTGCAGGAAGCGGCCACCGAACTCGTGCGGATCGCCCTCGCGCTGGGCGGAACCGTGAGCGGCGAGCACGGCATCGGCACCCTCAAACGGGAGTGGGCCGCGCTCGAGCTCAGCGAACGGAACCTCGACATCCACCGCGCGCTCAAGACCGCGCTCGACCCGAACCACACGTTCAACCCCGGCAAGGCGTTCTAACCCGCCGCTCACCCGCCCCTCCTCCACAGCCCCACCCCACAGCCCCTCCTCCACAGCCCCCACATTCTGAACCGAAGGACACCTCATGAAGACCACCACCCAGATCAAGCGGGTGCTCCGCGGGCTCGCGGTCGCCGCGGCCGGCACCGCACTGCTCGCCGGCTGCGCCGCGTCCGGCAGCACCGCCGCGGCCGGAAACGGGGCCGGCTCCGGCGAACCCGTCGAGGGCGGCGACCTCACCTTCCTCATCCAGGGCTACGACGCCGGCTGGGTCTCCAGCAAGACCTCGATCTCCAGCTACGAGGGCAACCTCTGGGGTGAGATCACCGACAAGCTCGTCTACGTCGACGAGGAGGGCGAACTCAGCCCGTGGATCGCCGAGAGCTGGGAAGAGCTGAACGGCTCGACCGAGTTCGTGCTGAACCTCAAGGACGACGTCACCTTCTCCGACGGCACGCCGCTGGACGCCGACGCCGTGGTCGCCAACATCAACCTGTGGGCCAAGGGCGACCCCGACCGCGGCATCCCCAAGGTGGGCCTGTTCCCCGGCAGCAACTTCGACCGCGCCGAGGCCACCGACAGTGGCACCGTGCACGTGTACTTCACCTCCCCGGCGCTGGGCTTCATCCCCACCCTCGGCTACCACGGCACGATCCTGCTCTCCCCGGAGACCCTCGCCCTGCCGCTGGACGAACAGGCCGACCTCACCAACCAGATCGGCAGCGGCCCGTTCACCGTCACGTCGTGGGAGCAGGGCGACAGCTACGTGCTCGAGAAACGCGCCGACTACGAGTGGGGCCCCGAGGCCCTGGGCCACACCGGCCCGGCCTACCTCGACACCATCACCTACAAGGTGATCAAGGACACCGCCGTGCGTACCTCCACGGTCGTGTCCGGGCAGGCGGATGTGGCGTTCAACATCGAGCCGCAGGAGATCGAGTCCCTCAAGGACCAGGGTTTCGGCGTCGCCACGCCCCGCTACCTCGGCTTCACCGACGGGTTCCAGGTGAACACCAGCGTCTTCCCCACCAACGACATCGCGGTGCGGCAGGCCATCCAGAGCGGCATCGACCGCCAGGAGATCCTCGACACCGTGTACACGGAGGACTGGACCGCGGCGACGTCGTTCCTGCAGGGCAACGTGCCCGAGACCGGTGACTACTCCGATCTGCTCGCCTACGACCCCGACGCATCCGAGAAGTTGCTCGACGACGCCGGCTGGGAAACCGGCGCCGACGGTTACCGCGCCAAGGACGGCCAGACCCTCGAGTTCACCCTGTCGCCCAACCCGTACGTGCCGTCCACCCAGGCCGAAGACGAACTGGTCGCCCAGCAGCTGAAGAAGATCGGCATCAAGGTGAACCTCAAGGTGGTGGATGTGTCGGGCTACGCCGCCATCCAGGCCGACAAGCCGCCGCTGTTCCAGACCTCACGCAGCTTCGTGGACGTGGGAACCGTCGCCGGCGTGCTGACCAGCCAGAACAACGGTGAGGACTGGTGGAAGCTCGGCACCGGCGACGAGAAGCTCAACGAACTCTCCACCGGCATCGCCACCGCATCCGACCGGGAATCACGAGCGGTGCTCGCCGACGACCTGCAGCAGTACGTGCTCGAACAGGCCTACTCGATCCCCACCGTGCAGCTTGTGCAGCGGCTCTACCTCACCAACCCCAAGCTGCAGGACGTGAGCTACAACGGGCTCGCCTACGCGAACTTCTACACCGCGTGGCTGTCCGAATGACCGACGGCTACGGGCGGCACGCACTCCTGCGTGCCGCCCAGGCGCTGATCGTGATCCTGCTGGCGTACGTGGCGACGTTCCTCGTCATCAGCGTGCTGCCGGGAGACCCGATCACCAACACCCTGCGGGACCCGCAGAACGGGCTCACCGAAGCCGAGATCCAGGAGATCGTCGCCCACTACGGGCTCGACAAGCCGGCGATCATCCAGCTGTTCCTGTCGCTGGGCCGCTTCGTCGTCGGTGATCTCGGCTTCTCCCTGCAGTCCAACCTGCCGGTGGCGCAGCTGATCGGCGACGCCCTGCCGTCCACGGTCGCCCTGGCCGGCACCGCCCTGGTGCTTGCCGTGTTGTTCGCGGTGGGCATCGCGTACGGCGCCCAGTACCTGCCCGGCAGGGTCGCCCCGGGGGTGCTCCGTGCGATCCCGTCACTGTTCCTCTCGGTGCCCAACTTCGTCATCGGGCTGGTGCTGATCGAACTGTTCGCGTTCCGGCTGCACGCGTTCACCACCATCGAACCGGACAGCGCCGTCGCGACGTTCTTCGCGGCCCTCACCCTGGCCATCCCGGTGTCGGCGCCGCTGGCGGAG
>Ga0247806_10000253_pt1 | contig 37056 bp, 30 predicted proteins | sample UWRJL059202B1_FD_179935 | JGI IMG/M metagenome (GOLD analysis project Ga0247806, IMG submission 179935) | Plant litter microbial communities from Arlington Agricultural Research Station in Wisconsin, United States - UWRJ-L059-202B-1 | ecosystem: Environmental > Terrestrial > Plant litter >... | reverse complement strand
TGCCCGGGCACGTATTGATTATCACCTTTCGGAGGTCGGTGCAGTCGGCGAAAATGCAGGCAGTTTCAGCAATCGGATTTTACCCTTCAACCTCTCCCGCACAGACACCAACGAACGTTTTAATGTCTTCAACCTTGAATTCGAATTCTGGGTGCCCAGCTCGATTGACAATTACTATTGTGCGGATTACCTGCAACCGGGCGGCTACACTTGCGATGAAGCCGGCGCTTTCGCCTTTTACATGCGTCAGCTGGAGATCATGGATTCGATCACGGAATTGTACAACTGGAAATCTGAAATCTATCTCGGCCATTTTGATCAGCAGCAGGCCACACAAATGGCAGCCATTGCAGACAGAATTCTTCTCAGCAATTACAATGCTGATCCTGAAAACGCATTCCCCTATTCAGAAACCCGGCTGGAAAGACTGGGGAATACTGGTTTCGAAGTGACCGTAGCGGCCCTTTTTTCAGCTGAACCGGATTATCTGCAACCCTGGCTAATTAACCACGACAATGATCCCGATTCGGCTTATCACATTTTTTTATCTGCCTATCAGTCAGCCGAAGGAACCTGGAAACAACACATCCGATTGGTGGGCCAGCAATGGTTTGCCTATTCTCACCTGCCCTACCAGATCGGCACCGCAGGACTTAATTCCCTGCACACGGTCTTGCTTTTTGCCGTTTATCCGAATCCGATGACAGATTATGTGGAGATTACCGGCACTCAGGGTATCTTACCCATTCTATCAGATCTCAATGGAAAAACAATTCACACTGATATTCAACAGATTAATCCAGATCATTTTCAATTAAACTTCAACATCTCTCCCGGCGTGTATGTCTTGCATATTGGCGACGCACATGTGCTGCTGACCCGGTTGTAACCATTCTTCTCCTGTTTTTCGGATCAGAAATGTACCCTGAATTGAACCGTCACATCTCTTTTTCGGTTGCCATTGATGAGCTCGCTGCCTGCACTCAGTGTTTTCCGGTCGGCATATAAAAATGCACCATACCTGACCCAGAGATCGCACCGACGCAGGAAAGTATAACGTAGCAGTATATATGCCCGGCTTCCCTCGTAATAATAAGCAGGAACAGCATACACATACAAGGCATTTGCTTCGAAACTGTACAGGCGCGAATCGTAACTATCTGTATCAAACAAAGCATAGCGTAGCGAAATGTCACACGGAAATTTCTTCGGACGAAAAACAAGGTCCTGCGTAAACAACATCCCTTTTTCCGGCGTATTGCTGGGTCGGTTGATTGTCACAAATTCGAGCCTGCTCTTCAGGCGGATGCTTTCTGTCACCTGGTAAGACATATCTATGCGGTAATTCCTTTGCCGGACCGATTCTGTTTCGGTTACCGTTCCATCCGGATCGCGGCTGTTTTTTGGTCTGACCTGTTCGCGGTAGCGTGCATAAATCTCCAGCTGCTTGCTGGGTTTAAAGGTCGGCTGAAAAAGGAATTCATGTCCATTTCCCGGGGCATCTACCATGTATTTCAGCCACGATTGCCGGAAAACGTCGACATAGGCATGCATGGTCCACGCGCTGTGAACGCGCACTTTGAGCCCGATGTACAAACCCGATTCGTTCTGCGTATGGCCACCTTCCGAGAATCCTGCGTTGTAAAAAGTCTGGTATCCCCGGCCGTAATTGCGGTAGAGTACACTCAACGAAGCTTTTGGATCGAGCGCGATGATCCATCCCTGCAACGCGGCCCATTGCCCTGAAAAAGAAGTCCTGGAAAGTTCGCCAAACCAGTGCATATTTCGCCAGGTAAAGCTGTAATCTGTACTGATCCCTACGGTTTGCCTGCCGCGGAAATCGTATTGATTGTAAGGTTGAATTGCTTTTGCATACACCTGGTCGTATCCCTGGAAAACAGCCGCCGTTCCCCAGGTGAAATTCCTGCGTCTGTAGCGGATCTCTCCACCACCGATGAACTCTGTCAATTGATCTTTTTGCGCAATTTCAGCTGATGTACGGTGTAATCCTGTCACGTAAATGCCTGAAAAATTGTAGAATCCATCGGTCAGGCTGTCTTCCAGCACAGCAGCATCTACTTTTTTACGGGAAGCGAACAAGGTCATTCCGAAACGCTTGTAAGCCAGGTCCACGGCTGCTCCGCGCAGGAAACGGCTTTCATCCACAGAGCTATATGGTTTAAGAGCCTGGGCATTTTTCCGGATATTCGTCACATCAGCCGTTTTTCCAAAGGCATAACCGGACCAGAGATTGAGTCCCTGACCGATCTGCACCTGGTAATCGCCGAGCGCGACGGCTTTCAGGTATTTACCTCCTTTGTAGTAAGCATGCGCGCTGTAAAAATCGAATCCCTGTTTCTGGGGGCCCTGGAAAAATGCTTCGCCGGGATCTTTTTCAGCCGTGATGCCGACACTGAGGTTGGTCCTGTAGCTGTACCTGAACCGCGCGTAATACCTGTCAGGATTTCCTGCATAATATTTGTTGCTCTGTTGCTTCACCGAATCCGGCATCTGTGCATAGCCTGCTTTTTGCTCCGGAACCGTCTGGTAACGCAGGAATATTTCTGTTTTTCCCTGTTGCAAAGCTTCCCGCAGGCTTACGTGCAACTGATCGAAACGGTCATCAACCCGGACAAAAGGAAGTACGAGCCAGATCGTTTGGAGGTCCCAGTATTTGAGTGTTTGCAGTTCATAGATACTGATCAGCCTGCCAAATTGCCGGATGTGCAGCAACAGGTCGTTGATCTGTACCTCATTCAGCAGTCCAAGGCTCTCGAGCTCTTCCACAGTTGCTTTGTTCAGGTTCAAAGGCTGATCGAGGTACTGGCCCAGTTGTTCCGTGACATGCGTCAGGTCGATCTCTTCTGTTTCGAGTTGCTCAGAGATAAACTCAACGCGCTGCTGCACCCATTCGTTCCTTTCTTCCTGCGCGCAGACCGAAGCTGTAAACAGGCAAAACCATGCGGTATTGAAAATCCTACGCATCCGCCTTTTTCTGAAAAGTAAAAGTGAAGCCTACATGGGGCGACCAACCGGGGACCTGCTGCCAGCCGGAACCCAGATCGAGTTGCAGGTTATTCTTCAGCCGGTAGCCGCAGCCAAACGCGATTTCCAGGGGATTGAAGGCACTTCCGGCGCGAAATTGCAATTGCTCTCCAAAACCATACTCCAGCGCAGCTTTCAGCCGGATCGGCTTACCCACCTCTTTCATGACTTCCAGCATCGTTTTGACTTTCTCAGAAATGCTGTAGCTCAAACCCAGGCGCATGCAGGTTTTAAAACGCTCATCCTGGTAGGCGTGCAACCGGTTCCTGCCGATGTTGAAAACGCTGCATCCAAGCCAGACTTTTTTGCTAACTGCAGCCAGCACTCCAAACTCCGCAGTTACCGTGTTTTTGGCACCATACCTTTCAATGCGGATTTGCCCGTAATTGAGCTGTACACCGGCAAAGAGACGATCCGCCAACTGCATGCTGTAACCCGCCCCTACCCGCATCGTCCTGTAAACCTGGAATCCATAATACTGGGCGCCCGCAGAGATCACGCCTTTTTTCAGCGGATGTACGAAAACCAATCCCTGGGACTGCAATTCCTTCAGCAAATACCTGTTTTCATAGCTCAGTCCGACAGCTGTTTCCCCGAGCCGCGCCAATGCACCTGGATTGTGGTGAAAGCTCCACGCATCGCTGATCGCAACTGACGCATTGGCCAAAGACATGGACCGTGCACCTTGCGGTTGCCATCCCTGGGCATGCGGAAGCAACAGGCGCATTAAAACGAGTGTAGTAGTTATTAGTTTTAACATGAAGCAATAATAGTGCTTTTTAAAACAAATAATACTTGATTACTAAATAATTAGCTATTTTTCAGTTTTACAAAAAATGGTTTTGTTTATTCGAAGTGATACTGGATTTTTGTCAAATAAGCCTGACAATCCGTAGGTATCTCACAGCAATAACCTCGGTATATTATTGCCAATCAGCATATTCATATAGGCATCGTGGGGCATGAAGAACCACGATTTACCGTCGTCCGAACTAATCGCGACAAGCTCAAATACTACTTCATTAGATTTTATCTTATAATGTACCTGGATTTCGGAACCTCTTGCCTTCATTTGAACTACTTCACGGTCGAAAGCTGTATAATCCTCTTGTTCTACTGTTTCGAAAACATGTTTGAAATAATCCGGACCGAGATCCCTGACATAGCGTACATAAGCAGGATGTGTACGCGATACAACAGCGAGTCGCGATGGATCATTCAGGCTTTTGAGGAATAATCCCAGCTGGAGGTTCAGTGCTTTTTCCTGTGTTGCATTGAGAGAACATCCCACCAGGAAACAAAAAATGCTAATTCCAAGTATCCATTTAAACATGGGTTGAAATTAGCACTTTGAAGTGTAGTAAGCAACGCTTAGAACTTTTTTATGTCGAATTTTTTCATGACGCGTTTTTCATTTTTCCAGTACTGCATCACGCAAAAGGAAACGATGATAGATGTGGCCGAACCTTCCATGAACAAAGCGGTCAGGATGTGGCCGATCGACAGGTTCTTACCGAGGAAGAAACCGTTTTCAAGGGTGTTGAGAAAGGACGTATCGATGACCTTGATGTAGATGATCAGCGCAACGCAGCTCAGACCAACAGCGATCAGATTGGCGAAAAAGATAGATCCGAGATTGCTGACATAATTGATTTCAGAATCCTGTATCAGATTGGCCAATGCGAGCTTGTTGGAAAACCAGGCCGCAATAACGACGTTCAACAACCTTAATTCTGTGACTTGTTCAACTCCAAATAATTTCATTAGGAAGAACAATGCGACGATCGAGACAAACATATAGATCCCGAAACGTAGCGTGAGATTTCTTTTCTTCATGATTTCCAGGTTTTTATTTTTCAATGTACAATAAAAAGAAATCCCCGCCGGGCATTTTATATATTTTTCACACCTGTATGAACATTGGAAAGCTGTGGGCAAATCAAATGATTTTCCGGTTTGCCAATACCGATCAAATACAGACCCGTTTGATTTTTAGAATATTACAACCGGAAATCTAAAAACAGGACAAGGTGCATCCTATCTCCGGTTTTTTCACGACTTTTACATCCAAATCAAAGTGTTATGAAGCATCTGCTACTCTTCTCTGTACTATTTGCCGCCTGTTCCCTGTTTGCACAGCAAACCAGTAAAACATTGCTCGTAAACGGCGTTTCCCGCTCCTATCTCCAATACCTGCCGAACGGATTTAACCCGGAAACTGAACATTTGCCAACCGTAATCATCCTGCATGGACTGGGCAGTACAAACACAGTAATGTCAGCGGCCGGCTTCAACCTCATTGCCGACACAGCCCGGATCATCGTATTTTATCCGCAGGGAGAAGTGAATACCGACTGGAATGTAACGTCCTGGAACAACGGTACTTTGCTGAGCACAGCGGCCGACGATCTCGGATTCATGAACCAATTGATGGATTCAGCGATTCTCAATTATCACGGCAATCCGGCGAGGGTTTACGTCACTGGTTTTTCGATGGGCAGCATCATGAGCTATCACCTCGCCTGCCACCTCAATGAACGCGTCGCTGCGATCGGTTGTATGGCCGGAACGATGTCTACTCCTGATTTGACGGACTGTAACACGACTTACAAAACACCCGTGATCCACCTGCATGGTACAGCCGACGCAACTGTTCCCTACGATTCCAATCCGCTGCCAAGTTTGAGCCTGGTTCCCCAAACCATCAGTTTCTGGCGCAATGTCCACGGCTGCGATGCTGCCTCTGATTCAACGCGCATTCCCGATATTGCAGCTGATGGAATTACAGTCGACAGGCTCGTTTACAACAATTGCGACCCGGTTGGTTCGCTCGAATTGTGGAAGCTCAACAATGCCGATCACGTCTATTTGTCGCGCCCGGCGAATGATTTTACAGAAGGTGTGGAAGTCTGGAGGTTTATGCGCCAATGGACGCACAGCAATCCGGTTGCAGCAGGTTTGAATGGTTTAGAAACAGATATTTTCCAGGTGTATCCGAATCCTACCTCAGGGATTTTTTCCATCGAAGCGAAAAGTGCAGACCGCATCGCTATTCACAATGCACAAGGCCAGGTGGTCTCGCAAATGGACATTCAGAAAGGACTGAACAAAGCTGATCTCAGCAACTTCGGAAGCGGGATTTTCCTGATCCGTTCCGAGCAAACGCCGAATCACTCTCTGAAACTAGTCGTGCAATAATCCGCAGAAAACCGGTCGTCAATCAGGCAGATCGCTCGCTGGTTTGCTCAGTCCATTGTTGTTCGCTGATCTCCAGGTAAGTTCCGTCATGGCCGTCCAGCATGTCCTGGATCCGCAGCATTTCGGGATATTGCTCTGCTTTGATCAGGTGACGCACAAGTCGCGAGCCCATTTTCTGCACTTCCTCGAAAGAGCGCGCGTCGGTGATGCGGTAAAAAGTACGCGCATTGGAAAGCATGCGGTATTGCGGAAAGTCCGTATGTTTGTTATCCATATTGCAAAGGTAAACATTGTTCGTCAACCGCACGAAACATCGCATTCAAATCAGAACCATGACCAAAAAAGAAAAAGGTGTTTTCATCATCTCAGAACTCGAAAAATTGTACCCGGAAACACCGATCCCACTGGACCACAAAGATGCCTACACGCTACTGATCTCCGTTCTGTTGTCCGCCCAATGCACCGATGCGCGTGTCAATACGATCACACCGATTTTATTCGCGCGTGCCGATAATCCTTTCGACATGATCAAATTGTCTGTCGAGGAAATCCGCCAGATTATCCGTCCCTGCGGCTTGTCTCCTAAAAAGTCCCAGGCGATCTTCACTTTGTCTGAAATGCTGATTGAAAAATACAAAGGCGAAGTTCCGGACCAGATGGAATTGCTGGAGGAGTTGCCGGGCGTAGGTCACAAAACAGCTTCCGTCGTGATGTCCCAGGCTTTTGGCGTGCCCGCATTCCCAGTCGATACACACATTCACCGCCTGCTGACGCGCTGGGGAATTACTTCCGGCAAAAACGTTGTGGAAACCGAAAAGGACGCGAAGCAATTATTCCCAAAAGCCTTGTGGAATAAACTGCATTTACAGATCATTTTCTACGGCCGTGAATATTCCCCCGCCCGCAGCCCGAAACTGGACAAAGATTTCATCACGCGCACCATCGGCACGAAAAAAGCCATTGCCGAGCTGTCCTGAGCAGGATTTAATCCTGTTCAATAAAATCCAGGTCGCGGTCATGCGTCTCAGGAACGGTCAGCGTTGAAGCGATCCCGATCGCAAAACAAACCAGTCCGACTGCGGCACCTGCAAGCACGACGCCGATCAGCGGTTTCCCCTGTCCATACAAAAAGGTCATGCCGACCACCGTTCCGCGCACCATGTTGGGAATTGTTGTTGCAGCCGTTGCACGGATATTGGTTCCGAATTGCTCGGCGCCCACCGTCACAAACATCGCCCAGTAACCGGTTCCGAGTCCCAGCCATACGCAGTAGAAATAATAGGTTCCGGCAGTTTTAATCCCGCTGAACAGCATCAGCACGACACCAATCAGCGTAAACACCATCATCCAGAAGATCGCTTTGCGGCGCGATTTCATCCAGTGACTGATGAAGCCACTCGCAAAATCGCCTGCTGAAATACCGATGTAAGCCCACATGATCGCCATACCAGGTTTGATCGGTTCGCGGATCCCCAGTGCCGTGCCGAATTCATTGCCCAGCATCGCGAGGATGCCGATACAAAACCAGGTTGGCAGGCCGATACCAATGCATTTCATGTACCTGATAAACCGGTCTTTATTGTTGAAAAACAGGATAAAACTTCCTTTTCGCACACCGGAATCTTTGTGGATCTGCTTGAACAAGCCGGATTCGATGACGCCAATCCGCAGTAAAAGCAGGCAAATGCCCATCGCACCACCGATCCAGTACGCAACGGTCCAGTCGCCCGAAAGCTCAACTGTGAAATTCGCAACGACCGCGCCGAACAAGCCAAAACCAGCTACAATGGAAGTGCCGATTGCGCGCAGTTCTTTCGGCAGGGATTCGGAAACGAGCGTAATACCCGCGCCCAGCTCACCTGCCAATCCGATTCCGGCGATGAAACGCAAAGCCATGTAGGCCGTTCCTTTGTCCATGAAATCGATCTGTGGTAAAAATCCGCAGGCAATATTGGCGAGCGAATACGTAATGATAGAGCCGAACAAGACGGATAACCGGCCTCTCTTATCGCCGAGCATTCCCCAGAAAATTCCGCCGATCAGCAATCCGCCCATCTGCCAGTTGATAATTTGCGTGCCAATGACGGTCGGATCCAATCCCAGGTCCTGCAAGCTTGGAATGCGGACAATTCCGAACAGCAGCAGGTCGTAAATATCCACAAAATAACCAAGCGCAGCAATAATAACGGGCAGACTGAACAAGTACTTCAATTTCTGCCGGGTTGAGAAAGTGTTCATACCAACGAAGATATAAATATTCGGTAAACCTGTATCCGACGACAAATTTTACCGGTGCTTTTTTCAGCGGAATTCAAATTATTTTATCTTCGCAACATGGAAAAAGACCCGACCGAAAAACTGAGCCTTTTATGCGAGCTCATCAACATGGCTAAATCTGATTCGGACCTGAAAGAAGAAGAAATCACCTTTCTGGCTTCAATTGCCCGTCAGCTGGGCATCACAGAAGATGAGTTCGTTCTGGCCTTCGATCAATCGGTGAATTTTGCGCCACCCCGGCTTGAGGTCAACCGCATCGTTCAATTCCAGCGCTTGCTACTTGTGATGCACATCGACCAGGAAGCTTCCGCAGCTGAATTGAAGCTCGTTCGCGACCTCGGGATCCGCATGGGTTTATCGCCTTTGGCCACGGAAGAGGTATTGCGCATCATGAACCAATATCCGAATAATCTCGTTCCGGCTGAGAAGCTGATAGAGATTTTCCAGTTGCAGCATAATTGAGTAGCGCCTGATTATGCGTCTAATTTAGAATCATTATAAATACCATCTTCCGGGTATTGTGATTCCTCTCAGAAACCCGTTGCTTTGTGGCAAATGAATGTGTTTTGGTCCTTCGGGGCATTAACCAGCCAAAATAAAGCAGCATGTGTTCACACAAAGTCTTGGTACACAATACATCGGGTTACGTCATCCGTTGCAATGAATGTGAGAGTTTTCAGGTCGCCTTCGGGACGATTGTTTTCAATCTGTCCACCGAAAACTACAGCTGTTTTTGTCGGCAGGTACGTCGCCATACGCAAGAAGGAGCTGCACAGGATTACCCCGGACAAAAACGCATTCACCTCCAATTGCCCTGCAAAAGCGTTATGATCGCTGTCAATTACAAAGAGCTGTTGCAACTGGAGAACATGCTCGAGGAATCGATCTTCATGCAGGAATTGAATGATATACTACATACCAACAACACGAACCCCACAGATGATCAGTAAAGTTCAGCCCAGAAAACGCCTGCGCTGCACGGGATCAGGAAGCGCGCACTGTGCCGGGGCTAATTGTTGTCTGCGGGCTGCGATCCAATCATAAACAGCATTCCGCAGGAAACGCGGCACAACAATAGCAACCCGCAACAAGGGCCATGGAAAACGCAGGTATTTCAAAAGGCGCAGTGCCCCGGAGGATTTGGAGTACATGCACCCATTTTCCCAGAAATAAAAAGTGCTCAGATCTGCTTTTCCAAGTTGGTGCGTTTCAAAAAATGCCAGTGCAAATGCCGATTGCAAGGCCGCAAAACGCAATACATCGGATTTTTCATGATCCAGCACGAACTGTACGCTGCGGTTGCAAAACCCGCAATCGCCATCGTAAAAAATAATTTGCTCCTTTAACTCCATTCCAGCCCTGCTTTTTCAATATACCGTAAAAAAGGTATTGCCAATTATTGTTAATCCCACTAGCTTTGCAGCCTCAAAACAAAGATATGTTTAAAACCGGTCTGCTTACCCTTTTATTAGCCATTTTACCTGCTGTCACATTCAGCCAGGTACTTACCAAAGAAGACTCACTTGCAGCCGGACTGATCTCTACGAATGCCACGACGGTTATTTCCGGATACGGAAGCTTCAAATACAGCAATAACCTCACGCTGGAAACCGCTACCACAAATGTAGACCGTGTCGTTTTGTTCGTCGGTCACAAATTCAACAAAAGAATTTCCTTTTTCTCGGAGCTCGAGCTGGAGAATGCCATTGTTGCAGGCGGCAAGGCCAGCGGTGAATTTGCGTTGGAACAGGCTTTTCTGAAATTCGATATCAACCGCAACAATTACATCACGGCCGGACTTTTCATTCCACGCATCGGGATCATCAACGAAAACCACTTGCCCACAACCTTCAACGGAAACGAAAGAACGTATGTCGAAACTTTCATCATTCCCGCAACCTGGCGAGAGATTGGTGTCGGCTATTATGGTACGAGCCGCAGACTGGTGGGACTGAACTACTCCTTTGCTTTGCTGAACGGCTTGAACAGCGCCAATTTCGAAAGCGGGACGGGTATCAAGGACGGTCGTTTCGAAGGTAGCAATGCGAGTGCTTCCGCACTGGCAGTGACTGGTTCCCTGCTTTATTATTACAGAAATATCCGTGCTCAGATTTCCGGCTACCTTGGCGGATCGGCAGGACTTCCGGGTTATCAGGCAGATAGTCTGCAACTCGAGTCGGGCGCTTTCGGAACCCCCGTCCAATTGCTCGAAGCGAATATCCAGTACAATACCAATAAATTGTCGCTGCGCGGTTTGGTTTCATATGTCAATATTCCCAATGCGGTCGACATCAACCGGGCTTATGCGAACAACACGCCGGAGAGTATCCTCGGATTTTACGCGGAAGCTTCCTACAACCTGACACCCGCTTCAACGCGTTCCTGGATCCTTTTCACAAGGTATGAAAACCTGAACATGAACCTGAAACTGCCGGAAAACGGAATCATCAACGAATCATTGAATCAACAATATGTCGTGGCTGGATTAGGCTTTCAGCCGATCAAGGGTGTTTTCGTGAAACTGGATTATACCTACAGGCTGACCGGTGAGATCAATCCTTTACTGATTATCAACCCGTATCCGCAGAGTCAGCCTTATTTCAAGGAACAGCATTTTATCAAGCTCGGCTTAGGTTACAGCTTCTAATCCAAACAGTCATGGCAAACAATACGGACTTCCAGCGAAGAGATTTCATTAAGCAGACGTGCAGATTATGTGCTGCTACTGTCGGACTGGCTGCTGTTCTGCCTGCCCTTTCCAGCTGTGCGCCGCTGCAAACCATTACTGCTGAAGTGAAACCCGGCGGAATTATCGAAGTTCCTTTGACGAGCTTTGCAACGGATAATCCGCTTGTAATCGTCCACAATGCTGCGCTCGAATATGAAATTGCCCTGGTGCGGTACAGCGACCAGACTTACAAAGCTTTTGAAATGAAATGTACCCACCGCGATAATCCGCTGGTGGCTACGAAATCGGGGTTCTTTTGCAACCTGCACGGGAGCAGTTTTGACATCAACGGGAAAGTAGTAAAATCCCCGGCAACAAACAACCTGAAGCAATACAACCTCCAGGTTACAGATCCACTTATTCTTATTAAAATCTAACAAATGAAAACAAGCACAAAAACAATGACGGTATTGGCAGCAGTTGCCGTGGTCGCGCTGTCGAGCTGTAAAAAAGACAAAAAAGAAACAGCACCGGCTGCCGCAGAAGTCACAACATCCGGTATCCTTGCGGACCTGGCTGTGAACGTAAACGCAGCCACGTATGTCAAACTGGCTTCAACAAGTGCTGAGCTGTATACGCAAACGGTGGCTTTGTCCAGCACTCCAAGTGCTTTTAACCTGCAAATGTGCCAGCAGCTCTGGAGATCAGCACGTGAAAGCTGGGAGCAATCAGAAGGATTCCTCTACGGTCCGGTAGCAACAGACCTGATCGATCCGCGTATCGATACGTGGCCGGTGGATTTCAATGCACTCGAAGGAGAATTGGCGAGTACGAACGAATTTACACAAACTTACCTGAACGGACTGGACGACGCCTTGAAGGGGTTCCACCCGATCGAATACCTTTTGTTCGGTCAGAATGGCAATAAAACTTTCGATCAGTTCACCGCTCGTGAAAAAGAATACCTCGTGGCACTGGCTTTCAACCTCAGAACGTTGACAGCTGATCTCGCTGAAGAATGGAACATCAGTAATTCGACAAGCTTCATGGCGAGCTTCCGTGCGCCGGGTACATCCAACCCATATTATGAAACAAAGAGAGCGGTGTACGAAGAGATCGTGAATGCAATGGCAGGAATCTGCGACGAAGTAGCGAACGGAAAAATCGGTGAGCCTTTCCTGGCGAATGATGCAACCCTCGAAGAATCCCCTTATTCTTCCAACTCGATGACTGATTTCACCAACAACATGAAGAGCGTTCAAAACGTGTACAAAGGTAAATTTACTGCGGACGGAACAGGTATTGAAGACCTCGTAAAAAAACACAACCTGTCGTTGCACAATACGATCACTGCGAAGATTACAGCAGCGATCTCTTCTCTCAATAACATTACAGATCCGTTCGGTACCGCGATCACTTCACAGCCTGTTCAGGTGACTGCAGCGATGGCAGCGATCAACGACCTGCGCACAACACTTGAAGATGAATTGCTTCCTTTCGTTCAACAATACGTTGTAGACTAACACTTTAGATGTACACACTTAAATATTACATATGTTTTGCATTGACCCTGTCGCTGATCGGTTGTAAAAAACCGGGCAAGCTGGAGGAAATGCAGGAAAAAGACTGGTACGCCGGAGGAACACAAACTGTGTTTTCCTCCGGTTCCGGTGCTTTTGGGGCAGCCTTTAACGGCCTGTCCGGCACAGAAATGTTCGTGCACGGTGTGGGCGATCTCGCTTTCGAAAGTACTTTCGTTTCGGCACCGGCTCCGAAAAATTCAGGTCTCGGACCAATCTTCAACAGCGTTTCCTGTGTTTCCTGCCACATCGGCGATGGACGCGGAAAAGCACCTGAACCGGGCGAACCGATGATCTCTCTGCTTTTCAGGCTCAGCGTTCCCGGACAGGATGCCCACGGCGGACCGCTGGACGTTCCCGGCTATGGCGGACAATTGCAGCAAAGAGCCGTTTTTGGTAGCCAGGCCGAAGGAAATGTAAACATCAGCTACGCTTACGCAACTTATACTTTCCCGGACGGAACGACTTACCAGATGCGCACGCCGTCCTACACCTTGACGAACCTGTATGCTGCACTTCCCGGCGGTGTTATGATCTCGCCACGCGTTGCGCCTCCGGTTTTCGGACTCGGTTTGCTCGAAGCAATCCCGGATGCGAACATCCTCGCCCGAGAAGATGTCAACGACGCCAATGGAGACGGGATTTCAGGCAAGGCGAACTGGGTATGGAATGTACTCGCCCACCAGAAAACTTTGGGTAAATTCGGCTGGAAAGCCGGTAATCCAACCGTCATGCAACAAACTGCTTCCGCTTACCTGCAGGACATGGGGATCACGACTTTTCTTTTCCCGAAGGAATCTTCCTACGACCAACCACAGTATGACAATCTGCTAGACGATGTTGAATTGTCCGACAGCCTGTTGTATGCGGTTAGTTTTTACATGAAGACGCTGGCCGTACCTGCACGCAGAAATGTACAAAATGCAGATGTCCAAAAAGGGAAACAACTTTTCGAATCTGCAAAATGTAGCGCCTGTCACACGCCGGGTCAACGAACGGGTGTTAACGTCGCTTTCAAACAGGTCTCGAACCAGCTGATTTTTCCATATACCGATTTGCTGTTGCACGACATGGGACCTGAGTTGTCAGACAACCGTCCCGATTTTGCAGCCGATGGTGCCGAATGGCGCACACCGCCGTTGTGGGGCATCGGACTCACAGAGATCGTAAACGGACACAGCAATTTCCTGCACGACGGACGCGCACGCACGCTCACCGAAGCTATTATGTGGCACGGTGGAGAAGGAACTGTATCCCGTGAAGCTTTCCGGAACATGTCTGCCGCTGACCGCGCTGCCTTGCTGAAATTTTTGAAATCACTGTAAGTTTTTAGGATATGCTAAAAATTAGATGCCGCGACCCATTGAGGTTGCGGCATTTTTTTGTGTTTTGATATCTTGTCCAAGCTGACTTTTGATCGACTGCTGAGAGGTATTGTGATATCGCCATATGGCGTATGACTAAATGACACAACTTTTGCCTTTGACCTCACTCCCTGCGCTTATCCCATCCTTTTTCAGATTCTCCTACCCGATATGCTCCGTTTTTCCTACTTTTAAGACCTCAATCAAAACCTTGAATTGTGAAAATAGGACTTTTATTATCCGGCTGCGGCGTGTATGACGGTGCGGAGATACAGGAAGCTGTGCTGGCGATGCTGGCCATCGAGGAAGCGGGCGCCGAATGCGTTTGCATTTCCGTCAACAAAGAGCAGCACCACGTGATCAATCACCTCGACGGTTCAGAAATGCCGGAAAAGCGCAATATGCTGATTGAATCGGCACGCATTGCACGCGGAAAAATCACCGATATCCAGGATCTGGAGCTCCGCGACATCGATGCGCTCGTGATCCCCGGTGGATTCGGGAATGCAAAAAACCTGTCTTCCTGGGCATTCGACGGACCCGCGGGAACTATTTTGCCCGAGATCAAATTACTGATCGTCAATTGCATCAATGTCGGACATCCGATCGCTGCTTTATGTGTCAGCCCGGTGCTCATTGCGAAGGCGCTCGAAGGATCAGACCTGCATGCAGAGCTGACCCTGGGTACAAGCAGTGAATTGTCTCCGTATGATATCAACGGTTTTCATGCCGGAATCAATGCTACAGGTGCTGTTCCCGTTGAGAAAAGCATCCGCGAGATCAACATCGATACACAGTTGAAAATCATTACTGCGCCTTGCTATATGATGGATGCATCGATCCTGGAAATCCGCAACAATATCCGCATGGCGGTCGAAGCATTGTTAACACTTTGTGCTTAAATAAAATAAAAGCTGTTTTTCAACCGTTTGATACTTGTTTTTTAACCATCTGTTCGAAAATAGATGCAAAAAAAGGCGGTCGGGAAAAGATATAGCTGTAATTTTGCAGCACGAATCAAAGCGAAAGCTCTAAATTAAAAAATGTATGAACGAATTTGGTAAACGAGGAAACAATACCGATTTGAACAAATCCATTGGGTTGAACAACCTGGGAAATATTTTTTGGAATTTGTCACCTGCTGAGCTGGTGGAAGATACCATTATTAATGGCCAGGGTGTATTGACAGATACCGGGGCAATCGCCATCGAAACCGGTGAATTTACGGGCCGCTCGCCAAAAGACCGTTTCGTGGTGTGCGATGCCAAAACTGAAAATGCAGTTTGGTGGGGCGATGTGAATATCAAATTTTCCGAACAACAATTCGACGCACTTTACAACCGCGTGAAGGCTTACATGAACGGAAAAGACGTTTATGTGCGCGACGCGTATGCCTGTGCAGATGACGCACACCGCCTGAACCTGCGCGTGGTGAACGAATATCCGTGGGCCAACATGTTTGCTTACAACATGTTCCTGCGTCCGACAGATGCTGAAATTGAAAACTTCGATCCGGAATGGCACATCATCTGTGCTCCGGGATTCAAAGCAGATCCTGAGATCGACGGAACGCGTCAGCATAACTTCGCGATCCTGAACTTTACAAGAAAGATCATCCTGATCGGTGGTACCGGTTATACAGGTGAAATGAAAAAAGGTATTTTCTCTGTCCTGAATTTCATCATGCCGCACGAAAAGAATGTTTTGTCCATGCACTGCTCTGCAAACATCGGACAGGATGGCGATACAGCGATTTTCTTCGGACTTTCCGGAACAGGAAAAACAACCTTGTCTTCAGATCCGAACCGTCGCCTGATTGGAGATGACGAGCACGGCTGGTCAGACAACACGGTTTTCAACTTCGAAGGCGGTTGCTATGCGAAAACCATCGATTTGTCCCGCGAAAAAGAACAACAGATCTATGACGCGATCAAATTCGGCGCGATCCTGGAGAATATCGGCTTTGTAGACGGTTCTTCAACGCCTGATTATACAGACAACACAATCACGGAAAACACACGTGTTTCCTACCCGATCGATTACATCGACAACATCGTGGTTCCATCCGTTGGAACTGCTCCTAAAAATATCTTCTTCCTGACGGCGGATGCATTCGGCGTATTGCCTCCAATCTCCCGTTTGACGAAAGAGCAGGCGATGTACCACTTCATGTCCGGATACACCGCGAAAGTGGCCGGAACGGAAATGGGCATTACAGAGCCTACAACCACTTTCTCTGCCTGCTTTGGAAAAGCGTTTTTGCCTTTGCACCCTGCGAAATACGCAAAATTGCTCGGTGAAAAGCTCGAAGGAACAGACATCAAAGTTTGGTTGATCAACACAGGCTGGACCGGCGGATCTTACGGTGTAGGAACACGCATGAAATTATCTTACACACGTTCAATGATCACCGCGGCACTGACAGGTCAGCTCGACAACGTTTCCTATGAGACTTTGCCGATCTTCGACCTCCAGATCCCAACTTCCTGCCCGGAAGTACCGGCTGAGATCCTGAACCCAAGAAGTACCTGGGCCGATGCGAGTGCTTACGACGACAAAGCTGCGAACCTCGCGAGCCAGTTCGTGAAGAACTTCGAGCAGTACGCTTCAGAGACCAGCGCCGATATCCTCGCTGCTGCACCGAAAGTAATGGCTTAATACGAACAAGAAGGACAAAAGCGCGGAAACGCACTTTGTTACATACTATAAATCCCGGTTTGCTTTGGCAGGCCGGGATTTTTTTTGTTTCATCGCAAACGAATTCAGCTGAGGTGCAGAATACCTTCCCAACGGTGATGCCGGGGCAAATGCAAAGCGCTAAATTCACAACAGGTTCTTTCGCCTTATTCGCGGTCAGGCAGGCGCCGGAAATAGTTATTCATTTAAAACTAATTGTATGAAAACAAAAAAAATGGCAACCGCCGTATTTGCAATGACGCTGATTACATTACCCCTGTCTTCCTGTAAAAAGGAAGTAATGCAACCGCAGGGAAATACGAATGTCAAACCTACTGCGCAGTCGACCGGTCAGGAGAAGGATATCACCCATACCGAAGGAATCATTTCTAACCAGGGATATCCGGTAACCGGTGAATTACACACTGCTTATTACTGTTTCTGGGGTCCGACGCAGGGGCAGGTTGCGTCTCAGACTTATTATCTAAGTAACCCAGCCATTAGTACATCCTTCATGGCCTGTGGCGCAACGTTAAACAAGAAAGTATTTGCATACAAAGCACAAGGTGTCACCTATATGCTTTACAATGGCACGGAAACACCGTTACTGATCAACAATAGTACAACGCTGTTCAATTACCCGATAGAAGAAATAGAAGTACATCCCTTAACCGGAGAGGTGTATGCACTTACAAAAGTATCCAATGCCATGAAGATATACCGCTTTGATTCCAACGGAAATGGAGAGCTTATGCAGTACGGCTCTGCGGGAATTGTGTATACCAATATGTGGCAAAACGGCTATAAATCAGGCTCAATCACTTTTGTACCGAATATCGATGGCACCTTCAGACTTGTATTTTCCCATGAATCAAATGTATACGCAGCAGCAGGCATCACTTCCTGGCACTTCAGCATTACGGGAAATACGCTAGCCGCACTGCCTTTACAACATTGTTCTTACAATAACGTGCAACTGCAGGGAACGGGGAATATCAATACAACTTACGGAAACGGGAACCTGTATTTCTCCCGTGATGCAGGTACCACAAATGCCTTGTATATCCTGGATGTCAATACCCCCAATTCATATAGTGATCCAGGCGTTTCCGTAGCTAATAAAAATGATTTTGGCTATTTCAGAAATTAACTAAACCTGCTTCACTGCTTCAAGTGAAAGCGCAGCATTTTAGGTAGATCTCCGGCTCGTAAAAGACGAGTCGGGGATTTTTATTTCTTCCGCCTACCCGTCATAAACCGCGTCGCGTCCTTCAACAATTGCCTGTTTTCCGGATTGAAATGCTTCAATTCCCGCGCAATACCAGGATTGGCTGCTATTTGCGCCGCGACGATCTCGTAGGCAATTTCACGCAGTGGCTCGCGGAGTTCTTCCCGTTGGATATAAGACTGTTTGATAACGTCGAGGAATTGTTCCCGGCGCGTGTAGTCAACCTCCTGGGAATAGACCTCCTGTATGGCTCTGCCCAATTCTTTATCGCTGTCCATATTCCTGAAATAATGGCTCAGGCAATTCATCGCGTCCTTATTCTGTTGCCAGCCCATGCGCAAAAATTGCTGCGCCTGTTCAGGTTCCTGCATTTTCTCGCGCAGCATCAGCGACGCTTTCAGGAACTGGTCCTGTTTCGCATATTTTTCCACGACCAGCTCGTAGTATACATACGCTTCGTCGGGCTGACGAATGCTCGTGTAGAGATCGCCGACCTTTTCATGTTCGAGCAGGTCTTTGTAAATCTCAATCGCCGCATCGGTCATCTTGCCTTTTTCATAGCATTCAGCCGCCCTGTTCTTGTTTTTAACATGGTTGAGATAGATCATCGCCGCTTCCTGGTACATTTTCCCGCTTTCAAGCGTTTCTGCCGCTCTTGAATTGTTGCGCAACAATTTCATGTACACAAATGCCGCTTTCTCGTATTCCTTTTGCGCGATCAGCTCCTGCGCTGTCGCCTCATATTGCTGATGCAGCGTATCGTAGTGATTGCCAATATTGACCATGCCTCCGCCCGACCCGGAACGCGCCTGCATGCTGTTGCCGAAGAGGGAAAAGTTAAACCAGCGTTTCGAAAGGTCGAACGCTCCGGCTTCCCCGCCCCGTGAAGTATTGTCCTCATTGAGCGGAATGGCATATTTCAGCGCTTCTTCGGGATTCTCTCTCAGCATTTTTAGCAACTTGTCGATCTGACTCTGGTTGCGTTGCTCCAGGTCTTCAAAATCCTGTTTCATCCTGCTTCCCAATCCGCCGCCGCTACTGCCATCGCCGAACAGTTTCAGCAGCATCTTTTCAAAAAAGCTCATCGGCTGATCCCCACCAACGATGCGCACACTACTGAAATCGGCATCTTTCCCCTTGCCATCTCCGGCAGATTTCCGTCCAAAGAGCTTTCGGTACAGGCCCAGCTTCAGCTTTTCTATGGTGCTCAACGGCGTTTCTGCGAGTTTCTCAGATTTCGGGAACAGCTTTTCCTCGAGGTGTTTCTGCATTTCTTCCGGCGACACCGCTTTGACCTGGAAACTTCTGATTTCCTTCGGGACAAAAGATGCCGGCATCGGTTTGGCAACCTCACAAGACCTCATCTGAGGCATTCTGAGCAAAGCCGGCAGGTCCAGTGTTTCCTGCAGCTCTACCAATCCGAATTCAGGGTGCATCACGGCAAGACTGGCCGGGAATAATTGGGCGATCTCCTCCTGTGTGACGGCCGGATACAGGATCGCATGGTCTGCAATGAACAAACGTGGAGAAACCTGCTGACAGCGCTCGTGCTGATCCAGCTGCGTTTTGTCGATCTTTCCCTCCGGGATCACAAGACAACCCCAGATGCTGTTGGGCGTTGTCCCGGGAACCGGATACAAGCGCGTTTGCTGCAAAGCCAGTCCCATGCGCTGAATCTCACTGATCCAGTAAGCCACAGAAGCATGCCGGATCAGGATCGCCCCGATCGGGAAAGCATTTCTAAAATGGGGTTTGAGTGTTAGTTCCATGAATGTATCTTCTTTAATGTCTATCTACCTGCTCTAATTTGCCACCTTTCCTTTTCCATAGGATTGGGCGTGCGCGATAAACGGACCTATGTAATTCCTGAAAAAGGCAGACGCGGTAATCGTTGTTCCTGTTTCCAGATCGTAGTAGGGCGAACCTGCAAAAGTATCCGCCGTCGCTATGCCAATGTTGTGGCTCAGCACCAATGGAACATATACCTCCGGCAGATCCGGGTTCGCGCTTTTCAGGGTCAGCATGCCGTTATAAATAAGCACCAGGCTTCCGTCCGGGAAAAAAAAGCGGTCGTTATCGCGCGCAGCGACCAGCACCGGCTCCGAAGTATGTGCCACCTCCAGTTGAATGTTCGTTTCTCCCATCAGGCGCAATTCATGCATGTTCAACACCAGGTTATTGAACTGGTTGATGTAGACCGTATGGATCTTCCGCAGGATATTCTGGTATTCCTCCCCGTAATACGGACGGCGTTGTGCAATTTCCTGGCGCATTTGATGTTGTGCCTGAAGCTCCGAAACGTCCTGATAGACAAAATCTTCAGAAGCTACTGCTTTGCCAAAAATGTCTATTCCCCAAACGCCATGGCTGTTGACGTGGTAAAAGTGTGACTTGTAAAAAATAAATCCTTTGTACTCCGGATGCACATGCCAGTTTTGGAAATCGAAATGGTATTGGTGCTGTGTATGCACATGCAGTATATACCCTCTTCGGCTTACCGGATTGAAAAACAGGATCGCATACACGCCGTCTACCCATGCGACTTCCTTCTCACCGACCGTAAACGGCAGGTATTCAATCAGTAACTGCCAGCCTTTCCCCTCCTGCGCGCCACTCTTCACATACCTGCGGAAAAGACATTTGCCGGAAGTCACAATGAAAACGGTTCCGTCTTCCGCAAACAGGAAACCTTTGGTATCCGACGGCTTATTGAACAGGATCGGGAAATCATGCAATTGTTCGGGACTGGTTGAAGGCGCATCCGACAAAGGTTGTACACGTTTCTGGCGCTTGGGTGGCTGCCAGAGCTCTTCCAGCGGCAATTGCAGGTGTTGCAGATGTTTTTTGCTGCTCTGCTGCTTTTTATAGACGTCGATATTTCCTTCGGATTCGGTATAGATCCAATACTGGATGGCAGCGTGGTATTCATTGACCACTTTCAGCATGGCGCCTTGTTTCAGGGTTGAAGGTTCTGTAATCACAAAAATCTCTTTGTTCTTCCCTGCCGGATAATCCTTCAGGAAAGACTCGATTCCCGCAGCTGCGTTCAGGCTGCCGTCCAGGATCTGCAAACCATCGATAATACTTTCCACATCGTTGATGCCAACTTCCTGGTAGTTTTTTCCAACAACAAAAGCGCGGCATATGATATCCGTCTTCGGGTGTTTCGCGATCGCAAGCATCGTTGCAAAGGCAATGATCTTCGGCGTTCCCCAGTTCCGCAGGGAAATATCTAGCAGGATGATGCGCTCCATGTCGTTGTTGTGCGGCGGCACCTCGCGCTGGATGTACAACGCTTCGTTGTTCGCGAGCCGCGAGAGGAACACCAGGTCTTCATTCGCAAATTCGGAGATCAACAACTTGTCGAAGTCGCCTTTGTTGGTGAGGTCCGAAACCCCGCCAAGCGGCTGCTGACTCGGCAACGCGCTGTGTACGGGAATGTGCAATCCGCCCCAGATCCTTCTGACGAGCGAACCGACATGAAAGGATGGATCGTTTTCAATCAGCAGATCAACGAGGTCGCTTTTACCTGTTTTGTCACTGTCTGTCTGATCGAGTTCAACCAATTCAGGTATTTCGGGGAGATCTGCTATTTTCTGAATGATGTCATCTGTACTTTTGAACTTCTTGCCCAGCAATCCGAGTATCCTGAAATCTTCGTGAAACAATGCCTGGCTGGCTGCGTGCAGCTCCTCGATGAGCAGGCTTGTGCCTTTACTGGCCAGGAGGGTTTCATAAATTCGCCTGGATTTTTTTGGTGAGCGGATGTTGTGACACTTTTCAAAAATCGCCTGCAACAGCAACATGCGCTTCTTCCCTGTTTTGTAGATCTCCGGGAGATTCTCCAGCAAGCTTATAAAATCGCGGGCTTCATTCCATACCGTTTTATAGGGATTCGGCGCAGAAACATCTGAAACCATTTGAAACGCATCCTTGTCTTTGTAGATAATGGGATTGAGCAGCTCTTCTATCTTATTGACAGATTCCTCACTTCTGGGATTCGTGGCCACCAAGGTCAGCAGTAAACTACCAAAAGACGGGAGCCCCTGGTAAGCAAGCTGATCAACGATCTCCTTCAGCAGTTCCCGGTAAATGATCGTACTTCCTCCCCGGATGGCGATCACTTCCTGGTCTCCCTCCCATTGCCAGAAATAATCCATGTAGGATTGAAAATAAGCTGTTTCCATGACTTAGTGGGATTCGAAAAGTGAGAATTGACGCATCGTTGCGCGGAAAGAGCCCAGCGACAAAGCTTGCAGGTCCAGCCTTGAAACCTGGAAATACGTATGATCTGTCAGCCAGACAGTCCAATGGTTACCGGAAGGATCCAATACCTGCTGCAAAGTACCCGCGAGCGCGTACAACTCCAGGTCATATCCCGCAGGCAACAGCAAATTTTGACGTGCCCAGTAAACAGTTCCCGCAATCGGCAGGAGCGGTTGTCCCACGAGGAAAGCATCCGCCGAATTGAGCACTGTCCATTGCAATCCCTGTAAACGGACCGCAGGTGCCGTTTCGATGTACGCTTTTATAGTCGTCAAAGGAATGATCATCGCGACCGCTTCCCTTTCTGCATCGGCGGCAACCAGGTGGATATCGATCTGTTCTGCAAGCCCGAAATAATTGTGGTTCATCGCAGGTAAACGCACCGGCAAAGCCCTTTCGATCGGCGTCCACAGCAAACCCGGAACATTTCTATCCGGCAGCAGGCTGTTGAGTGGAAAAAGCTTTCCGCCCCGGCTGTAGAAGATCGTTTTGTACGGGATCGTCTTCACTTCCACGGAATGGATCTGCGCATAATCGAAATCGCGCACCCAGATGTCGTTGCCGTCAAAGGCGACTTTCAGGTTCTTCCAGGGGCTGATGTTGCCGAGATCGGATTGGTACTGCGCATCGATCAGCAGGAAATAGCCTAGATCGTTTGCAGCATCTTTTGCCATAGCGATTCTATTTCGGTTTGGATGTACTGTTTGTGCTCGCTGGACCTGATCCAGTTGCAGCGCGTCTGTACATAGCGCAGTTTGTCTTTCACGACGTTCTGCTCTTCAAACGTGAGGTTGCCGGAATTCCATTTTTCGGCCAGCAGCTGCACTTCGCGGATCAGCTCCTCCGCATTCGGTGTTTTGTTGAACAAAGCCTGCGGATGTGCCTGCGGCGAATTGTCTTTTTCGATGATGCTGTCGATGATGCCCGCCAGGATCTCGATCTGCTCTTCCGTATCCCATACATATTTTAGTACCCAGAGATCGGACAGGATCGCTTCCGTTCTTCCGCACATCAGTGCGCTTGCGGCGAGGAGGTTCTGGATCTTCACGGCACGGCGGTCAGAAACCTGTATGCCGGTATTCCGGAGGTTGTGAACGAGGTCGACATATTGCTTGCGGACCGGCGACAGATCCACCTGGCGGCATTGCTGTTGCAGCTCGCTGATCTCTTCAGGAAGCATGGTCGGCTTTTGCACTTCCAGTTGCTGCTCGAGCTTCCAACCGGCCAGCAATACTTCTTCGAGCCTGTCCGTATCTACATAATCGCATTGGATGCGAATCAGGAAGCGGTCGAGCAAGGCGTTCAGCGCTTCGTCTTCAGGGAGCACATTACTCGCACCGACGAACATCAGTGCCGGCAGCTTTTTCGTCTCCTTCCCGCGGCGGAAGATCTTTTCATTGAGTGCCATCAGCAGGCTGTTCAGGATCGCACTGTTCGCATTGAAGATCTCATCGAGGAAAACCATCGACGCTTCCGGCATCATGCCTTCTGTATTTGTCACCAGCTCCCCTTCCTTCAGCCTGCGGATATCGAATGGCCCGAAGATCTCGTTCGGCTCCGTAAAGCGCGTCAGCAGGTATTCGAAATTTTTACCGTTTTCGATGCAGCTCGACAACAGGCGGATGATCGCACTTTTAGCCGTCCCGGGAGGCCCGAGCAAAAACGCATTCTCGCGCGCGATCAGGCTGATACCGAGCAGGTCTATGATCTCATCTTTGCCGATGAATGATTCCTTTACAAATTGAAGGATCTGGTTGAGTTTGTCAATGTTCTTCATGGAGCTTGCTTACTGTTTTAAATTCGTTCCAAAAAACCGGACCGTACATCCCGAGGCTTGCGCCGATTCTATCACGGAACGTGGGATGTTGCGCCAGGCTGATCTTTTTACAGGCAATGATGCGGTCTGCGTACAATTGGTGCAGACACGGATTTGCAGCGACGGCTTCCAGGTTTTCCGGTGCTGTTTCAAGCGTGGCGCTGACTGCGGAATAATGCCAGGTCGCCAGCAGCTGTTGCAGGCGGTTGATCAATTCGTCCTGCGTATCGATCAGCTCGAGCTGGATCAGCATATCGGGCAGGAAACGCAGGCACAGATCGGCGGACAAAATCGCTCCGGCATCCATGTATCCCGTATAAGCCGGAAAATAGGTTTCGAGTTCCTCCGTTTGATCTTCGCGGTACAGGATCAGCTGTGCAATCAGGTAAACCGTGCGTGCCGCCCAGCTTGCCGCTTCCGGTTGATAAGCCGGTGCTGTGTATGGATAACCCAGGGATTCGCGGCGGTATTCCTGTTCGAGAAAATCGGCCACATCAGCGACCTCTTCCGCATGGATGTGCAGGATATTGCCGTACAGCAGGATTTCTTCCTGTTGCCGGAGCTGCTGTATCATTTGCAGGAAATAATTGCCGGTCATATCAGTTGCGCGATTAGTGGATCAGTTATTTGCCTGTAAATATAACCAACTGCCTGCTGAAAATGATGCGGTCGCCGTACTTTTTTAGCTTCTCTGCCTTTCCGGGTCCAGGGTCTCAAACTCCATTTCCAGGTTTGAATTCTTAAAAACGGGTTTTGCCTGCTGAACCCATCTTTTACCGGCGCTACTTTGGATCTTTAACCGGCACCGGCGAATCCACATACGGATTCACAAACCAGCTCCCGGTACTTTTCGCAATCATTCCCTCTTTCCCGTTGTGCAGGAATACCTTGAGATAGGTGTATTCATAGTCAGAAACATATGTAACACCATCCGATTCGAGAATTTTCCGGCCCGTCTCATCCACAATCGATAAATGTCCGTTATCCAGCACCGCGTACAACGGCGATCCCAGGAAAGTGATCTGTCCCTCTGCAACGATCCTGGCTGTTCTGTCGAACAGGTACGGATACGGATAAAAATGCTGCAAAGGATGAGCAGCGTTGAACGGAATCTGCGATTCATCCAGTTTGGTGAAATGCTCACCATCAAACACATAGAAGTAATTGTCCAGAATACCCGCAAAATTGTATTTTTGAAGCTCATGATAAGCTTCAAACCGAAAGATTCGCATCTTTTCGAACCCTTTGTTGACGACCTGAAAGTCCCGGTTTAATAATCTCCAGCCGGAAGCGCTTTCGACGATGTAATGTTCTTTCACATATTCCAGCGAAGTGTAATCTGCCGCGCACAACCGCCCATTCGCATCATATAGTGCAAACCCGTTTGGGCTGTTGAATTCGTAAAACATTTCCCATTCTTTTGTCTGGATCATGCGTACAGCACCGGCAGCATATAGAAACGGGACAACCGTTTCCCCTTTTACATTGACAGCGCCGTACCTCCCCGATGCATCGCCGAAAATGATCAGTCTCCCGTGGCACGGTGTTTCTCTGACGTTGTTCTTGTACCTGCGCAAATAACCGGTTGAATCAGGGCGCAATTCATGCTCCAGCAAAAATTCATCGGCAAAAGCCAGTTTCCGGATCGGATGTAAAGTCGTATCACAGATCGTGATCTCCCCCCGCTGCTTCAAAGATCCTGGCTCAAAGCGGATGCACCAATAATAAAATGCAGTGCTGTCTGTTTTTAAAAGTACCCGGTCAAAACGCATAGGCAGCGTATTTCCTGTCATGAAGTCATGAAGCCCGTAGCTGTAGACCATCCTTACCTCCTCTGCTTTTCTTTCAGTCTCCTGGTCCCGATGCAACTCAGCCAACAGGATTACTTGGCTGCGCTCAATCGCGGGCTGGGCAACTTTTTTGTATGTTACGTATGGCGTCAATGGCTGGGGAATCCCGCGCTTGCCGGAGACGTGCACCCTGAAATTCGTATCCATGCTGCCCCAATTGGTTTTTCCTTTGAATATCAACTGGTTATCAAAAGGAAATATTCCATCCAGTTTTTTGGAACTCGCGCCTGTACGCAGATTGAATAGGCGGTAATCATGTTTAGTTGATTCCGCAATTGCATAGATCGCACCTGTGGCGTCACAGCTGTCTTCGCCGGCATGCATGAAATGAATGTACTCAAACACCAATGGAACAATTACTTTGTCTGTGGCATCGACAACTCCTTTCAGTTTTAGTTCAATAATTCTGCCTGTGGCTGCTACCACGCCTTTCTGTTTTATTTCACTGCATACCGTAAAATAAATGGCTGTGTTCCCACACGTGGGATCCACGGGACTTACCTCTATCTCCAGGTATTTATTGGGCAATAGCTCTTTGCCGGATGCATCCAGCAGACCATATTTTCCGTTCAGTCTGGTCTGAAAGAACAACCTACCTGAAACGCTGTGACTCATCTGACTTGACGGATGTTTGACTAAAACCTCGTCATAGATTGGCGGCACGATTTGCCTGAATTGCCTGTCAAAAATAGCTGTTTTTTGATTGAGAACAGCCCTGTAGAACGGTCCGTGGATCTCCTCAGAAATGCCGTCATAGATAGCTGGTAAAAGTACCTCGTGCTGAAAGTTGATCATGCCCTTTTTTCCATCTTTGACAGCCAGCAGGCGATTGTCGCTGACGTAGCATATATTCTCCAAGGCGCTGTATTCGCATGGGACGGTCATTTGACCTGTACTGAGTGAGATCAGTCCATATTTACCTTTGCGCTTCACGCGCACATAGGCATTTTTACGCTCCACCGGATTCTCGTACAGCACATCTTCCTGCTCAAATTGCGCCGGCCAGATGATTTCTCCCTGCTGGTTCTTAAAACCAATCAGGCGACTCGCATCGTCTTTGAAAGAAATCGCAAAATAATGCTGGGCCTGGATCAGGCTTGTCGTCAGGCAAATACAGGTAATCAGTAAAATTTTCATCGCAATAAGTAAGTTTGCCCCATAACCCGATCCGGCAGGATCGTTACAATTGGATCTGCTGCGCTAATCCGGAATGTGATCACTTCCCAATTTGCTAAGACATAACAGCAACAACCTTCAATGGTGCTTCATCTTTACACACCGTTACTTTTTAAATCACAATTTGTTAATTCAACCCATAACTTCCGTAAGCAGGGTGTTTTTACTTTTGTAACTGATCAGTATTACTACTTCTGAGAAATTAAATGCATTGCCGAACGTCGTTCAGAACATGAAGCAATAAACAAATCCTCTCCAATGGTAAAGGACCGTCTGTGATCTCCGCAGACGGTTTTTTGTTTGGTACAGGCAGAAATATACCCATTTTTGAATATCGCCATATTCCGATAAGCCGATGACTAAATTTCAAGGCACAAAAAAAGGGGATGCTTACACATCCCCTTTTCGGCATCCGGAAATAATTATTTCACAGACAATTTCTCAGTTTTAACAACTGCACCGTTGTTTCCTTTGAAAGAAACTACGTAGATTCCAGCCTGCAAAGTTGTTGCGTCGAAAGTTGTTTTTCCTGTAGCGGAAACTTCGATCGTGTTTACCAATTTACCAGCCAGGTTGTAAACCTCAACAGCAGCAACTTCAGTTCCTTCAGTTGCGATTGTCAAAATACCTGAAACAGGGTTTGGGTACATGCTGATAGAAGATGTAGCTGCTACTTCTTCAACTGCTGCAGTTCCCTGAACGAAAGTTGGGGACTGGCAGCTCGCGTTATTAGCTGTACTGGTTTCTGTAACAGCTGTACCGTTAAAAAGCTGTACCGAAACACACATATCATGTGTACCAGACAAATCCAAATCTGTAAACAGAAGTGCTTCAGAAAAATCAATTGTCTCGCCTACAGGCATGTTTGGTCCACCTGCAACATAACCTCCATAAACGATTTGGTTATCAATAAACAAACCATAGAAAATGCTGTCAGTAGCTCCCAATGCAACAGTTCCTGAATTTGTAACTGTGAAATCCAAGTCAAAATTTACATTTTCTTCAATCGTTGAGCTACCTGTTGGGCTAGTCATTGTTACAGAGATGTCTTTTTGAGCCATTGCGGAGAATCCTCCAAAAGCCAATGCAATAAGTAAAAGTTTTTTCATAATTTCCTGTTTTTTAAAGTTGACCAAAAATACAATTAAAGTCTAAAAAAAATGCATTTGGGTTGAAAAAAGTCTGCTAAAATCACAATTCCGTGTAATGCCAGTATAATTACAGATGTAAACCGCAATTAAACTGTTGATTAACAAATAATTAATTTAAACGTTAAATTTTACTGATCTGCTCATTTTCAGCATTCAACTGTTATTTTGATTGCGTGATCGGAGATTCGGCGCTCTTTTTGAAGGCATTCTACAGCTGTTCAGACACTTTACAAGTTGTCCGCATTGCAAAAAATTCTTAAATTGGTCTTCAAATCGAATGTCCTATGAAATTGTACCTGTTGCTCCTTTTCGCGTGTTTTTCCCTTTCTGCCCTGCGTGCGCAGGATTTCAGGCTGGTGGACGCACGGGAAGACAAATTGCTGATCGAGCACCAATTGCGGGAAACCGCTTTTCAATACCGCACTTTTCAGCAACAGGACTGGATCGATTTCAGCCAAAGTCACGCCGTTACCCTGCTTTCCGAAGCAGCGCCCTGCCTGCCACGCTTCAGCGAATCGCTCGTGATTCCCGACCGCGGGCAGACACAGCTGATCGTGGAATATGATGCTTACTATGACATCGCGGATGCACGCGTGCTACCTTCCAAAGGAAACCTGAAGCGCAACACCGATCCGGAAACCATACCCTATACATTCGGTGCAGCTTATGGGACAGACGCTTTTTTTCCCGGCAAACTTGCAGAAACCTCTTCCCCTTTCCTGGCGCGGGACACCCGCGGGATCACGGTGACTTTTTATCCATACCAGTACAATCCGGTCACGCAGGTATTGCGCGTATATACGAACCTACGCGTGCGCCTGGCAACAAATCAAAAGGAAAAAGGAATGAACGAAAACCGTTTCGCTCACCCAGCCTCTAATAATCCACTGATCCAAAACCTGTTCCTGAACGGAAACAAGCACGCCAAATATACACCACTTGGCGAAGCAGGTACAATGCTCGTTATCTGCCCGGATGCTTACCAGGAAGCGATCCAACCTTTCGTGCAATGGAAAACGCAGAAGGGCATCGCCGTTTCAGTTGTCAGCACAGCGGAAACCGGCACAACAGACGCAGGTATCAAAGCGTGGATGCAAAATTACTACAGTACACACCCTGACCTTTTATATGTATTGCTCGTCGGCGATCACGCAGATATCCCTGCACATTCCTATGGGATCACTTCCGATAACGAGGAGCTCTGGAGCGATTCTTACTATGCACAGCTCGCCGGTTCGGATTACTACCCGGAAGTTTTTGTAGGCCGGTTTTCCGGCAATGCTGCGCAGATCGCCACGATGGTGACGCGTACACTCGAATATGAAAAAAACCCTGCACCAGGCAACTGGATGACCAAAGCGATCGGGCTTGGTTCCGGTGAAGGAGCAGGATTTGGCGACGACGGCGAACCGGACTGGCAGCACCTGCGCAATATCCGCAGCAAGCTGATGAATTTCAGCTATTCGGATGTATATGAATTTTACGACGGAAGCCGTGGTGGAAGCGATGTAAACGGCAATCCCAATGCAGCCGTGATTGTCCCTGCCATTAACGACGGCGTCGGCTTGTTCAATTACTGCGGACATGGCGACATTAATTTGTGCGTAACCGGTAATTTCACGTCTTCCAACATTGCAAATGCAACCAACAACGGGAAATACCCTTTTGTGGTTTCTGTGGCCTGCAACAACGGCACATTTACACTTGGATCCTGTATTTCCGAAGTCTGGCTGCGCGAAATGAATGCAGATACACCAGCCGGGGCGATTGCAGCCTGCGGATCTTCCATCCTCATGTCGTGGGCACCGCCGATGCAAACCCAGGATGAAATGGCAGAGTTGATTTCGGAAGCTTATCCATCCAACCGGAAAAGCACGCTGGGCGGATTGTTCTACAATTCCCAGATGAGCATGCTCGAAAAATATCCGGAGGAAGAGGGAATCGAAGTCATTCAAACCTGGGTCTTTTTTGGCGATCCGTCTGTTGAATTCAGAAACCGGGAAACGGCTGAGTTGACGGTAACCCATCCAAACCTCGTTCCACCGGCAACCACTTCGCTCCAGGCCTATTGCAACGTCGAAGGTGCTGTGCTTGCCCTCACGCAAAACGAAGTGTTGCTCGGTAAAAGTATTGTCGAAAACGGACTGGTTTCGTTTACATTTCCTGCCTTGATTTCCGAAGCGCCTTTGCTCGTTACCGGTACGAAACAGAATTACAGATCCTACCAGGGAAATATCACCGTCGGCACCCTGAATACTGCGCTTTCCGTTTACCCCAATCCTGCTTCGGCGGTCCTGAACATCGATTTTCTGCCGGAAGGTGAACAATCCCAGATCAGCCTCGTTGATTTTTCAGGAAAAACCGTGCGCAAGATACTTGTCAGCGGAACAGCTATGAGTCATACCGAGTTACAGACACAAGGCATTGCGACAGGCATTTACCAGCTCATCATTCAAACCGGGTCCGCGGAATATATCCGCAAGGTTGTGATTCTTTAAATCTGCAGCGCCGGCGAGATTTACGCCCAAATCCCGCTTATTTTGCAAATGCTGTTATCTTTGTGACAGCTCTTTGATTGTTTACGCCGGAAAAAGTGATTGATTCACCTCAATCTTCAAAAAGGAACCGTGTGCAAATCACGGACTGTCGCGCAACTGTAAATCCCTTTTCATGCTGGTCATGAAAACACGCTTTGTTTCATAGCCATCAACCGCCACAGGCAGATGAGCCGCATACCAGCGTGGGAAAGTCAGGATACTTGCTTTTTCTATCAACGGATGCTTTCGCGGTATGAAGCCTGGTTTGAGATTTTTCAGGAGGGATCCTTCCCTTCCGCTGTTTTTCCCTTCCTTTATTTTTTTGCGATCGCTCCGGGCTATACATCCGGACACTGTACGAATTGCACTGAAAAAGCCATGGAAAAAATACTTCCCAAAAAGGTTTACGACCTCAATCACATGCTCTGCCTGGACCTGTTCCTGGCAACCGCAAATGCACAAACGCTTGCCCAAATGGCTCCGTACCTGAAAGCCAACCCGGGCGGGCGCCATCCCTTGCTGAGTGCAGATGTCATTCAATTTGCAACAGAACGCACACGCTGCGTACAAGCGAAACAAAGCGATCTTCAAACACTTTCCGCATTGCGACAAGAACACAGCTGGCAGATCGACCTCGATGCTTTGCTGCAACCATCCTATGATGCGCTTGTACTGACAACGCCAGATCGCATTATCCGGTGGGCCAATGCGGGCTTTGAAGCGATGACCGGTTACAGTCCTGGATACATGACGGGAAAAACAGCGCTGCTTTTGCAGGGCGAACAAACAAATCCTCAGGTCCGGAAAAAGATCAGCAGACAGTTACAGGCAGCAGTTCCATTCACCGAAACGATCGTCAATTACCGCAGGAACCAGGAAGCTTACGACTGCGAGATTCAGATCATACCGCTTTTTAATGCTGAAAGGCTCCTGACACATTTCCTCGCTTTGGAAACCGAGATCAAATGGATCTCCTCCGCAAAAAATCAAACAATCCCGCACGGGAACTATATTTAAATACAAGTACATGAATCTCGAAGAAAGAATCAAAGCATCGGAAACACACATTTTCAAGGCCGTATTTCCAAACACAACCAATCACTACGACACCCTTTTCGGTGGAACTGCGATGCAGCTCATGGATGAAGTAGCTTTCATCGCCGCCACACGCTTCAGCAGACAGCGTATGGTAACGGTTAGCAGCGACCGCATCGATTTCAAACGTCCCATCCCGGCGGGAACCATTGCAGAGCTGGTAGGAAAAGTAACCTATATCGGCAATACGAGTCTCAAGGTACGGGTCGAGATCTTTATTGAACAAATGTACTCCGACCACCGCGAAAAAGCGGTTTCCGGCGAGTTTACCTTTGTTGCGATCGACGAGAACAAAACGCCTGTACGCGTGATTGCTTCGTAAGGTATCTTGAGTTACCCCATAAAAAAGGGTTCATACATGCGCAGTATGAACCCTTTTTCATTCGTAATATTTTGCAACAGCAGTTTCAGTAGTTTACTGCTGACTACTTGTCTTCGTCAATCTCTCCACCTTTACCCGTCCGTTGCTTTTCACGCAGACAAAATAAACGCCGTCCGGCATGTCGTACAGATTCAATTGCTGCTCATTGGCCAGCGAATTACCTGCAACGCGGTCGACTACGTGACCTTGTGCATCAGTGATGATGATCTCGTCAAAACCGCCGTCTGTGAGCACGGTTGCCCATTGTTGCGCCGGATTGGGATAGATGTGCATCGCAGCTGTATGCGAGCAATTAACGGAAATGACGCCTGAATAATCGAATGCGCCGTCCAGGTCCACATTTTTGAGGCGGTAGTAGCGGATTCCCGCTCCCGGATCTTTGTCTAAATAGTCGTATTGCTGCACGGTATTGCTGTTTCCTGCGGCTTGCGTGCGGTAGACTTCGTGGAAATCGATTCCATCGCGGCTACTCTCCAGTGAAAAATAATCGGTGTTTTTCTCTGTCGCAGTCATCCAGTTGCAACGCACACCATTCTGTTCAGCTGTAGCAGAGAAACTCAGCAATTCGATCGGCAGGATGGTCGTTGTGAAAACCGTGATGCGCATGTGATCCACCTGGGCCGTACCATTTTGTACGCGGGCAGACAACATCGCTCCAAAAGAAGCCTGGTTAATTTCGGTATTTGTCCAGGTTGTACCCCACAAATCCGTAGCGCCACCGTAGGATACATAGGTGTCTGCGGTGGGCCATTCTGTTCCCGTCTGTGCACGATCAACGCCCACAGCACCCAATGCTTTCCGAAGTCGGACCGCATTGTCTGTTTGTCTGGCGCGGCGCATCGAAACTGCTATTACGACCTGCCTGATCGGCAAACCCGCAAATGTAAATGTCGGCTGAATGGTATTGATCGTATTGGAAGTTTTTGTTGCAACCTGCATGGAACAACCGTTCGCGATGCTGGCCGAATTTGCTGCGTGGTAATCGACTACTTCTGTAAAGGCATTGCTGATCGCATACCCGTTTGCATTCCCTACCGCTTGTGCAGGGTTGGGCGGATTTCCAGAGAAAATACCTGTGATGCTAATACTTCCGTCGAGCGTATTCAATGCCGTAGGCAGCACGAAGTTTGGCGTTGCAGCCAGGGAGGATCCTGTCAGCATGTGATTGAAGGGGTTCAACTGATCTACATTCTGATAAACCGCTGAGCTTAAAACATCCACATACTGGCTTGCCACACCGCCACTCAGGGAATATACAAAATTGGTGCTCGTAGTCGTAGCCAGACTACTTTCCAGCATGTACCACACTTCCACTTTCGAAAAGCCATTGCTTACAGCACTGAATTCAGTCAATTGGATCAAAGGAATATTTCCGTACTTCAAAGTTGTGACGTCGCGGGCCGTCGCATTCTCAAATCCAATGAAAACGATCATGCACCGATTGGTTCCTGTCGATAAAGGACGCGTAGATCCGGTCAGCCAAGGATTCAACAAAGTAACGTTGGGCACGACTTCTCTTTTTTCAATATCGAGCTTGATACCTGTTATTGCTTCTGAGGCCGGGATGTTGAACCCGAAGTTGGAGCCTTGCAGGTAATTCGTAACTCCCACTGCTGTAACAGCTGAGCGTCCATCATTCGAAGTCAGGATGCTTCCGGGAATCCCCCAGGAATTCGTTCCGACCCCGGTGATGTTGCTACCCGCGGCAGGTGATCTGGGACCATAGGTTTGAGACTTTAGTTGAAATTGCACGATAAGCAGTGCAAGGAGAGCGGTAATCAATGGTTTCATAGAAGTGTTTTGATGATAAGAGCATCAGTTGGATGCCAAATATAAGGTATATAGAGCGGGCGGCGGATCCAGCGTTTGCTTAGATATTAACAGCAAAAACCTAATAACGGCCCTTTAAAAACGAATGCTTTGAATATCAATATTTTAATTTCAAAAATTAACTAACTAATTATTCACAACTAGAAACTAAATTGTGAATCTGTGCGCTTGCACGCAATTATCTGCTTAACTTTTGCAGTTTTTTGATCGTTACTGTTTCCCGACTGCGGATACAAACGAAATAAACGCCGTCGGGCATCGCTGACAATTTCAGCGTTTGTGCTTCCGCCAGTTGCGTACCTGCAACCCTGTCGATGATGTGCCCCCCAGCATCTGTGAGCACGATTTCTTCAAAACCATCCGGTGTGAGCACGGTCGTCCATTGGTTCGCCGGATTGGGATACATCGCAATCCCGGGAGAAGGATTGAACATGCAGGAGACAATTTCCGAGTATTCGGTCGTTCCATCCATGTCCACAGATCTCAGCCGGTAGTAATTGATACCCGGTTCAGGCGTCGCATCTGAAAAGGTATATTCCAGTACTGTATTGCTGTTTCCTGCGGCCTGGCGTTCTCCGAGTGTTTCGAAGTGAATGCCATCTGTACTTTTCTCCAGCAGGAAATAATCCGTATTCCGTTCGGTGGCCGTGATCCAATTGCATTGTACGGCTCCTGATTCGGGCATCGCTGTAAAATCAAGCAATTCAACCGGAAGAATGCTGGATGTATAAATGGTCATTGTGATGTGGTCAACACGTGCCGTTCCCCCTTGTACCAAAGCTGAAAGCATTCCGCCGAAGTTGGCGTGGTTGACCTCTGTATAGGTCCAGGTTGTGCCCCACAAATCTGTCGGTCCGCCATAAACAGCATACGTATCGCTTGTTGGCCATTCGGTTGCCGTAACGGCCTTTTCGCTCCCGATAGTCCCGGTATTTTTGCGCAGCCTTACGCTGTAATCCATCTGTCTGGCCCTGCGCATGGAAATACCCAGTGCGACCTGCCGGTTCGTGCTCCCGGAAAATGTAAACGATGGCTGCACAGTCCCATCCGCGGAAAAATTTCTCGTTGCAACCTGTAACACACCACCGATTGCTGAGAAACCCGCATTCGCCGCGTGAAAATCCAGTTGCTCCGTAAAGGTACTGTTGATCGTGTATGCCGTAGAAGCACCCAGTGCCTGCGCCGGACCCGGTACATTTCCTGAAAAAACGCCGGTTACAGCGATACTTCCCGCCAGCGTAGTGATTGCCTGTCCCAGCTGGTAAGGCGAAGCGGCCGTCGTTGTGCTGGAAGTACGACTGTCGTTGAATGGCTCCAACTGGTCTACATACTGGTACACCGCCGAGGAAACAATCTCAAAATTGGCTGTCGCAACACCTGCACCGAACGTGTAGGTAATGTTTGTCCCGGCAGCTGCAGCCAATCCGCTTTCGAGCAGGTACCAGGCTTCGATCTTCTCATAAGAACCACCACCGGCCGGAATGTTGACAGACGTGATCGGCGAAAGGGAAATACCGCCGTACTTTACATCTACAATATTGCGGGCTGCTACATTTTCAGAGGCAATGATCACAAGCAGGCAACGGTTCGTTCCCGTCGAAACGGTCCGGGATGCGCCTACACCCCACGCATTCAGCAAGGCGACATTGTTGACGACTTCGCTGCGCTCTACCTGCATTTCAATTCCCTCCACGACATCTGTATTCAGCAGGTTGAAACCGAAATCACGGCCGATGACGTAATTTGTAATTCCCGGAACGGTCACATCTGTCCGTGAATTGTTGGAAATGCGCACATTGTATGGATTGGTCCACGGATTGACGCCAATCGTATTGACATTTTCCCCTTCACCGGCAGAATTGGGTCCAAAAACCTGCCCTTGAACGCAGAGCGGAAGGCCGGACAGCAACAGCCAAAAAACAATTATTCTCATGTATATGTCGTTGTTGTACAAACAGATAATTAGTACTGTTTGACACCGCTAAATTACCATGGACACGCCAAATGACCTACTCAATTCTTTGAACAAACAAGGTAAAACCAATATAGATATCTGATTTCCAAACCACTAAACAACTAGACACCAACGAACACATTCGTTATGTAACACATTTGATTTTTAACCTTTCAATCTTAACATTCACCTATTTTTTTAAACATTGGAATAACCCGAAACAAAAAGGATTGCAGGCACAAGGTCTAAATAACACAGCGTCAAAACATTATTTAAAAAAAAGAAAAAACATCCGAAATGTAAAAGCAGGTCCTCTGGGGATCAGAAATAAAGGTGCCGGTCCTGAAAGTGCAAATCTGTTTTCTCCCAAATAAGAAAGGACCTGTACACGCATGCACAGGTCCTTTCATCTGAATGGTTATTGAACCGTTACAAGTTTAGTTTCTGGCAACGTTCCTTCTTTGTTCTCTTTACTAAGCGTTATCCTTCCACCCTTCTCAGTCCGACACGTTTGCGCTCAACATCTACTTCCATGACTTCAACGCGCACGTGTTCGTGCAGGGAAATGAATTTGGAAGGATCTTCGACATATACATTCGCGAGGTTGGATTTGTGGATCAAACCGTTTTCCTTGATGCCGATGTTCACAAAGGCACCAAAAGCTGTCACATTCGTTACAATTCCCGGCAGGGTCATACCCGTGCGCAGGTCGCCAATTGTGCGGATTGTCGAATCGAACTCCAGCACTTTTGCTTTCTGGCGCGGATCGCGTCCCGGCTTTTTCAGCTCGGAGATGATGTCTGCAAACGTATAGCTGTCGACCTCCGGAAATTCGGCGGCTTTCAGGTCTTTCAATGCTGCATCGTTTCCGATGATGGCCGGCACATCGAGCTGTAGTTTTTTCGCGAGCTTCTCGACAAATTTATAGCTCTCCGGGTGCACCGCAGAATTATCCAGTGGATT
>Ga0247806_10000251_pt1 | contig 37128 bp, 30 predicted proteins | sample UWRJL059202B1_FD_179935 | JGI IMG/M metagenome (GOLD analysis project Ga0247806, IMG submission 179935) | Plant litter microbial communities from Arlington Agricultural Research Station in Wisconsin, United States - UWRJ-L059-202B-1 | ecosystem: Environmental > Terrestrial > Plant litter >... | reverse complement strand
TCTCCTTTGCATTTTACATCAATCTGATTTGAGGCTAAAGCTGTTAATTGAGCAGGTTCAAGAATGGTAACAGGAATTGTAATACTAATGTTATTGTTATCAGTTATTGTGAAAATATGATTTCCTGCAACTAATCCAGTTTGAGCAGGTGTTATGGTGTATGGTGCGGTTCCCCCATTTGGAGTTATAACCACAGATCCATTAGTGTCACCTTTACATTTTAAGTTTACCTGACTCGCAATAACAGCACTCAATTGCATATCTGGTTCTGAAATCGTCACATCTACAGTACTCTCACAATTATTACTGTCTTTTACAGTGAACGTGTGAAGTCCTGCTGTCAAGCCTGTCTGTGCCGGAGTAATGGTATACGGTGCTGTTCCTCCGTTTGGAGTAATTGTTACCGAGCCCGTAGCATCTCCTTTGCGCAATATATTTATCTGGTTAGAAGCCGTTGCAGTGAATTGCTCTGGCTCTGAAATAGTGACATCTACAGTACTCTCACAATTATTACTGTCTTTTACGGTGAACGTGTGAAGTCCTGCTGTCAGGCCAGTTTGTAACGGAGTAATGGTATATGGCGCTGTTCCTCCTCTTGGAGTAATCGTTACCGATCCATTTGCATCGCCCTTGCATTTTACATCAATCTGATTTGAGGCTAAAGCTGTTAATTGCTCTGGCTCTGAAATAGTGACATCTACAGTACTCTGACAATTATTACTGTCTTTTACAGTGAACGTGTGAAGTCCTGCTGTCAGGCCAGTTTGTAACGGGGTAATGGTATATGGCGCTGTTCCTCCGTTTGGAGTAATCGTTACCGATCCATTTGCATCGCCTTTACATTTTACATCAATCTGATTTGAAGCAAAAGCTGTTAATTGAGAAGGTTCCAAAATCGTCACATCTAAAGTAGCCTCACAATTATTACTGTCTTTTACGGTGAATGTATGGAGCCCAGCCGTCAGACTTGTTTGGGCTGGAGTTATAGTATACGGCGCTGTTCCTCCGCTTGGAGTAATCGTAACCGATCCATTTGCATCGCCTTTGCATTTTACATCAATGTGGTTTGATGCTATAGCTGTTATTTTGTTTACTTTAATCGTTCCCGTAGCAGAAACATTACCACAATCTCCAGTTAAAGGTATATTGTAATTAAAAGTACCTGATACTGTAGGAGTTCCACTAATTGTAATTAAATTCGGTGCCCAAGTTGCTGTTACTCCAGAAGGTAATCCTACAGGTATTCCGATGCCTTTTGCATTTGTGGTAGTATGTGTTATAGCAACTAAATTGTTGTTGCTGCAAAGTGTTGGGGTAGATGACGCCATTCCCACATTCATATTCTCATTTATAGTAAAAGGGACTTCAATTCGAGGTGCATCTGTTTCATCACCGACATAATAAATAGTTGTGCCTGCTGTATTTGTATTATCTAAGCCCGATCCAGGAACTCCAACTGGATTAAATGAATTTCCCCACCCAATAGGTATTCCGTCTGTAGCTGAAGTATACCAGTAATTTAAAGTAGTTAACAGAAATTGTCCTCCGGCCGGCGGTGTAACTCTCCATGTGTAATCTCCAGCATAAGTTCCGGCATTGGTAGCCCAAAGTGTTGATATTAATGTATATGTAACACCCTGTTCTAAATAAACAATCAATCTCGGTTCTTTCTCTGTTCCGTCATAATCATCATCTCCTATAATCCATCTTCCACCTCCATTACATTTTCCAGGAATAAAATTACCAGAATAGATATAGGCCATACCATCATAATCATTAGTGTCAGTCATTTTAAAGGTGTAAATTCCTGATAAACTGACTGTAAATTGAGTTGCTGTATAATTTCTTGAAGCATCGGTAGAAAAAGAACAGTTTGTAGTGTTTTTCATTGGATAGCCCGGGATGCTAGTAGGTATAAAAGCTTTAGGATCTGTGACAGCGTTCCAATGCCCAGAAAAATTAGTCACCGATTTTGTACCATCATAATCTATCATTAAAGAGCCCTCGCCTCCTTTGCAGATATTAACTTCTTTAACTGCAATAGCATTATATGTTATGGTACTCGTATTTGAAGTTTTTCCATAGGTATCATTAAATGTGTACTCGATTTGAACTGATCCTTCTATGGTATTATTTAAAGGTGTAAATGTGACTTTGCCTGTTGTTGAATCATAAATAAATGTTCCTTTCCCGGCAATTATCTTAGTATGTTGCACGCCTGGTGTTTCCAAGTCTAAGTCTACTGACGTTTTATCTAAAGTGGCTGGAGCATTTACTGTTCCGTTATCATTGGCAGTTATGTCTGCAGAAGTCGCCGTCAAACCTACTATTCCTGAAAAAAAATCTGAATTTGCTATAGGTTGCGATAATGAGGAGATATTTAAATTTCGTATTTCATGAAAATTGGTAGACACTCCTGTCGAGGCGGTAATCGCAAATTTTAAATTTTGAGGTGATGGTGTGGTATAAGGATAGCTATCAATCATCAAAGTTTTAGTATTCCCGTGAGTTAAATAAACAGAAATAAAAAAACCTCCTCCACTGCGCGGTTTTAAGAGTATATCAATTTTTCGGAAGCCTGGTTTGCCAGGGTCAGTAGCTGTTCTGTCATTTCCTGATACATTAAAAGAATACGGTGGCCACATTGTCTGAACACCGGTTAAATAAGGATATCCCGAAGTTCCCGAACCCTGACCTCTCAAAACAATTGCACTTGGCATGTTTGTTGGCCCGCCGCTTCTGCCTTCATCACTTGATGAAAAATTTCCATATTCATCAATTCCGATACCTAAATATCCATTCGTAAAGCCGTTTCTTCCGTTGGCTTGGGCATATCCCAAAGATCCGCCAAATTCACCTGGCGAAACTATATAAGTGTTTTCATCAAATAGAATAAACGCAATTCCATCACCACCGTTTCCTGAATGTATGTAATACTCAAATGAGATAGCAATCTCTTTTGTTGATGAAAAAGATGAGTTTGACCACACAATTCCTTTTTGGGTTGAAGTTGTATTGGTTAATCTAAGATACCCGTTTCCATTTAGGTCATTATATCCATCCCTAGATCCCGCACCTCCTGTTAAAAAAGCAGAAGGAATACCTTGAAGAAAAATAGAAGAAGAAACACTATTGTTTTTAAAACTTTCAAAAAAATTTTGAGCCTTAATTTGAGCAAAGGGAAAAAATAAAAATAGAAAGAAAATAAGAGGAATGATTTTTTTAATAGTAGAATTTTGCATAGATATTCAATTTATTGACAGTGAAAATTTAGTTTCAACAAAAACATATTTTGAAAATCAAAATGTAGATTTGTTTGTTTAATTAGATTTTTTTTTTAAATAATTATGAAGCAAAAAGTGTTCGTTATATGTTTTTAAAAACATATAACATTGATTATTACACAACTAAAAAATTAAGAAGGAAGTTTTTAGTTTGAAAAATCGATCTGCAAAAGTCAAGTAGTTCTTAGCTTTTGAAAGGATATATAAGGCGAAATGATAATAGAATAAGACAAATTTGAAGTATCAAAAAAAAGCTTTTGTTTCAAAAACAACTTCAATGTTTATTTAACAACCCTTTAGTTTTAATCCATAAAAAGCAAACTAAAAAAAATACTATCTTTACCGATCAAACGTTTATGAACTTAAGTTGCCTTTTTGCAACACTACATATATAATTATGGCATGTACAAGTTGTTCAACTTCAGATGGCGGTGCGCCAAAAGGTTGTAAAAATAATGGGACTTGCGGCACCGATAGCTGCAATAAATTAACGGTTTTTGACTGGCTTTCTAATATGAGTCCGTCTAATGGAGAAGCGATTTTCGATTGTGTTGAGGTTCGTTTTAAAAATGGGCGCAAGGAATTTTTTAGAAATTCAGAAAAATTAACTTTAAGTATTGGCGATATTGTAGCGACTGTTGCATCACCGGGACACGACATAGGTATTGTTACTTTGACAGGAGAATTAGTTAAAATTCAAATGAAGAAAAAAGGTGTTAATCACCAAAGTAATGAAGTACCAAAAATTTACCGAAAAGCCTCTCAAAAAGATATTGATATATGGTCTGTTGCGCGTGATCGTGAAGAACCGATGAAGGTTCGCGCACGTGAATTGGCAATTCAGCATAAACTGGAAATGAAAATTTCTGATATCGAATTTCAGGGAGACGGATCAAAAGCTACGTTTTACTACACTGCAAACGACAGAGTCGATTTTAGACTTTTAATCAAAGATTTTGCTAAAGAATTTAGTACAAGAGTCGAAATGAAACAAGTAGGTTTCCGTCAGGAAGCTGCACGTTTGGGTGGGATTGGTTCTTGCGGAAGAGAACTTTGCTGCTCAACCTGGTTAACAGATTTCAGAAGCGTAAATACTTCTGCGGCACGTTACCAACAACTTTCACTAAATCCTCAAAAACTAGCCGGACAATGCGGAAAATTAAAGTGTTGCTTAAATTATGAGCTTGATACTTACATGGATGCATTAAAAGATTTCCCGGATTACGATACTAAATTAGTAACAGAAAAAGGAGATGCAATTTGCCAGAAACAAGATATTTTTAAAGGATTAATGTGGTTTGCTTACACTAATAATTTCGCAAATTGGCATGTTTTAAAAATTGATCAGGTAAAAGAGATTATTGCCGAAAACAAACTAAAAAATAAAGTTTCTTCATTAGAAGATTTTGCTATTGAAGTAGTTTCAGAGCCTGAAAAAGACTTTAATAATGCAATGGGTCAGGAGAGTTTAACTCGTTTCGATCAGCCTAAAAGAAAGAAAAAACCAAATCGCAAACGCAAACCTAATGCTGAGGCGGCGATTGTGGCAACTCCAAACAAGCCTCAACAGGCAAATAATAAGCCTGCCGCAGGAAATTCAATTAATCCTAACAAACAGAACAAGGCAAATAATAATAAGCCGAATAAACCCAAATCGAACGATAATAAACCAGCTGAACCTAGAAAACCTATAATTATTACTAAAAATGAGAATAAAAAATAGCGGAATTCTTCTTTTGGCAGCTATACTTCTTTTTTCATGTGATAAAAAAAGAGTATTTGATGAGTATAAATCTGTTGGAAGTGCGTGGCATAAAGACAGTATTGTAACCTTTGATCTGCCGGTTTTAGATTCTACCAAAAAATACAATTTATTTGTAAATTTGAGAGATAACAACAATTATCCCTTTAAAAATTTGTTTTTAATTGTTGCTATTGAAATGCCAAATGGTTTTACCAAAGTCGATACTTTAGAGTATGAAATGGCTAAACCCGACGGAACATTGTTAGGAAATGGTTTTACAGATATAAAAGAAAGTAAACTATTTTACAAAGAAGATGTAAAATTTAGAGGAAAATATCAGGTACACATTAAACAAGCTGTTCGTGAATCAGGTAAGATACCAGGTGTTGAAGCTTTAGATGGTATTACAGATGTGGGTTTTAGAATAGAACAAAAAGATTAGATAAATATTATGGCCGCCAAAAAAAACAATCAACCTAATAGTACTAAAGATATTAACTACTATAAAAAGAAATTCTGGAGAATTTTCGCCTACTTTTTATTAGCTATTTTAGCTTTCTTTTTATTTGCATCGTGGGGATTTTTCGGATCAATGCCTTCTTTTGAAGATTTAGAAAATCCGGATTCAAATTTAGCTACGGAAATTATTTCATCTGATGGAGTTGTAATTGGTAAATACTTTAAAACCAATAGATCACAGCTTAAGTATTCGGATTTGCCAAAAAGTTTAGTCGAAGCTTTGGTTGCCACCGAAGATGCTCGTTTTTATGAACATTCAGGAATTGACGGACGCGGAACCTTAAGAGCCGTTTTTACTTTGGGAACAAATGGTGGTGCGAGTACATTAACGCAGCAATTAGCAAAACAATTATTTCACGGAGAAGGTTCTAAATTTCTTCCTTTTAGAATTGTACAAAAAATAAAAGAGTGGATTATTGCCATTCGTCTGGAAAGACAATATACTAAGAATGAAATTTTAGCCATGTATTGCAACGTTTACGATTTCGGAAATTATTCTGTTGGAGTAAGTTCTGCGGCACAAACGTATTTTTCTAAAGATCCAAAAGACTTGACAATGGACGAATCGGCTATTTTGGTCGGAATGTTCAAAAACTCAGGGTTATACAATCCAGTTCGTAACCCGCAAGGGGTAAAAAATCGTCGTAATGTAGTTCTTGGACAAATGGAAAAAGCTAAAATGATTTCTACTGCTGAAAAAGAAAGGCTGCAGGAATTACCAATTGCGTTAAAATTTAAACTTGAAAGTCACCGTGAAGGTACAGCAACTTATTTTAGGGAATATCTTCGTGATTATATGAAGAAATGGATGGCTGAAAACAAAAAGCCTGACGGTTCTGATTATGATATCTACAAAGATGGGTTAAAAATCTACACCACTATCGACTCAAGAATGCAGCAATATGCCGAAGAAGCAGTTTCTGCACATATGAAAAATTTGCAGCAGCAATTTTTCATTGAGCAAAAAAACAATAAAAATGCACCTTTCGTAAATATCACTCAGGCAGAAACGGAGAAACTTATGATGCAGGCCATGAAAAACTCAACTCGCTGGGCAATCATGAAAGATCTGGACAAGAGTGAAGACGATATTATAGCTTCATTCCAAGTAAAAACACAAATGAGAATCTTTACGTGGAAAGGAGAACGTGATACAATTATGACTCCGATGGATTCTATTCGTTATTACAAACACTTTTTACAATCTGGGTTAATGGCGATGGAGCCTCAAACCGGAAACATTAAAGCGTGGGTTGGTGGAATCAACTATAAATATTTTCAATACGATCACGTGGGGCAGGGAGCGAGACAAGTAGGCTCTACTTTCAAACCTTTCGTTTATGCAACCGCTATTGAAGAATTAAACATGTCGCCTTGCGATTCTATTTTAGACGGACCTTTCATGATTCACAAAGGACGTCACCACGTAACTGAAGACTGGGAACCAAGAAACTCTGATAACAGATACCGCGGAATGGTAACTTTAAAACAAGGTTTGGCGAATTCGATTAATACAGTTTCGGCAAAATTAATTGACAGAACCGGCCCTGAAGCAGTTGTAGAATTAACCCACAAATTGGGGGTAAAAACCGAAATTCCGGCACAGCCTTCAATCGCTTTAGGAGCAGTAGATATTACCGTTGAAGACATGGTTGCAGCTTATAGTACATTTGCAAATCAGGGAGTTTACGTAAAGCCACAATTTTTAAGCCGTATTGAAAATAAAAGTGGTGAGGTTATTTACGAACCAATTCCGGAGTCGCATGATGTTTTAAATAAAGATATTGCATTTGCAGTGATCAAATTATTGCAGGGAGTTACAGAAACTGGTTCTGGTGCACGTTTACGTACGCAAGGCGGTGGAAGCGGTGATAACAGATGGACCGGATATCCATACATGTTTAAAAACCCAATTGCGGGTAAAACCGGAACAACACAAAATCAATCTGATGGATGGTTTATGGGAATGGTTCCTAACTTAGTAACAGGAGTTTGGGTAGGTTGCGAAGATCGTTCAGCACGTTTCAAAAGCTTAACTTACGGACAGGGAGCAACAGCTGCTTTACCGGTTTGGGGTTACTTTATGAAACTTTGTTATGCAGATAAAGGTCTTCAGATTTCGAAATCAGAATTTGAGCGTCCGGCAAATCTTTCTATTAAAGTAGATTGCTACAGTGCTCCAAAAGTTAAAGATACGACAGCAACTGAACAAAATACAGACGAGTTCGAATTGTAATTGTTTTTTAATTCAACTTACTAAATTAATCCTTTTGCGTTTCTGAATTTCAGAAATGCAAAAGGATTTTTTTTGAAATTGAACTCGTATTATTTTTTACGAAATCGTTATAATTTAATCTAAAAATGCTATTTTTATCAAAAATATACGATAATAAAGTCAGTTTGTTATGATAACAAAAAAAGTAAATAACGTTCAGGATGCTATAAAAGGAATCGAAAGCGGAATGACCATTATGTTTGGGGGTTTTGGTTTATGCGGAATTCCTGAAAATACAATTGCAGCTTTGGTAAACACCACTATTTCAGATTTAACCTGTATTTCGAATAATGCCGGAGTCGATGATTTTGGTTTGGGACTGCTTTTGCAGAAAAAACAAGTCAAAAAAATGATTTCATCGTATGTGGGTGAAAATGCAGAATTCGAACGTCAGATGCTGTCAGGTGAATTAGAAGTGGATTTAACGCCACAAGGAACTCTTGCAGAACGCTGTCGTGCAGCACAAGCCGGAATTCCTGCCTTCTTTACGCCAGCAGGTTACGGAACAGAAGTTGCGGAAGGAAAAGAAGTTCGCGAATTCAACGGAAAAATGCATATTATGGAGGAGGCCTTTAAAGCAGATTTCGCTATTGTAAAGGCATGGAAAGGTGACGAAGCCGGAAATCTTATTTTTAAAGGAACTGCCAGAAACTTCAATTCATGCATGGCCGGAGCCGGAAAAATTACAATCGCAGAAGTAGAAGAATTAGTGCCGGTTGGAAGTTTAGATCCAAATCAAATTCATATTCCGGGAATTATGGTGCAGCGCATCTTTCAGGGAGAAAAGTTTGAAAAGAGAATTGAGCAGCGAACTGTCAGACAAAAAGCGTAATTAGATAACTAAAATGTGAAAATAAGATAATGAGGGTATTGCGTAATGAATTGCATTATCTACTTATCTAATTTCCAATTGACACATTAGAAAATATGTTAACAAAAGAAGATATTGCAAAACGAATTGCACAAGAAGTAAAAGACAGGTATTTTGTTAATCTTGGAATTGGGATTCCCACTTTGGTTGCGAATTATGTCAGAGAAGATATTGCAGTTGAATTTCAAAGCGAAAACGGTGTTCTTGGTATGGGACCATTTCCTTTTGCAGGAGAAGAAGATGCGGATATTATTAACGCAGGAAAACAAACCATTACAACACTTCCGGGTGCAAGTTTCTTTGATTCTGCTTTTAGTTTCGGCATGATACGCAGTCAAAAAGTAGATTTAACTATTTTGGGCGCAATGGAAGTTTCTGAAAATGGAGATATTGCCAATTGGAAAATTCCGGGTAAAATGGTAAAAGGTATGGGAGGAGCTATGGATTTAGTGGCTTCCGCCGAAAATATTATTGTCGCGATGATGCACGTCAATAAAGCGGGAGAATCGAAAATCCTTAAAAAATGTACTTTGCCATTAACTGGCGTAGGATGCGTTAAAAAGATTGTAACAGAGTTAGCAGTTCTGGAAGTGACTAAAAATGGTTTTAAGCTGTTAGAACGAGCGCCAGGTATTTCTGTTGAACATATTATTGCTGCGACTGAAGCAGATCTTATAATTGAAGGCGAAGTTCCGGAGATGAATATATAATGATGTAAATTACATTAAATAAAAATAATGTTAGGTCAGCTTTTTAAAGCTGGCCTTTTTTTGTAGGATAAATTTAGATATATAAGATTTTTTCCATCTGTAATGGGTTTTTCTGTACAACTTTTTTTATATAATATTTTAAATATCAACGAATTATTAATTTTAGGGTGTTCTGTTTGAGAAATTCTTACAGTTTGTTAAATAAAAGTGAATTTAAAGTAAAAAGTGTTGCATTTTATCGATTAACGGCAAATTTCATCGATTATCTAACAAAATTAAAATACTTTTATTTCAAATTAAAGTATTTACTTACACTGAATATTTTATTTGTAATCAATTGACCAAAATTTTAAAACCCCTTAGATTATGAAAAAAAAATTACCAGGAATCATGGCGACAGCCGTTGTTTTTACTTTCACATTAACTTCATTTGCGCAGACTGATAAGCAAGTGACTCAAAAAAGCGTATCTGAAAATGGGCAACCAAGTTTAATTACGTTTAATGAAAAATCAACTTATAAAGGCTCAGATGCACAAAAAGTCTTTAAAGAACAATTAGGACTAAAAGAAACTCAGTCTTTTGCAAAAATCAAGTCCCAATCTGACAAACAAGGTTATATTCATGAAAAATTCCAATTGTATGATCAGGGAATCAAAGTAGAATTTGCAAATTACACCCTGCATTCAAAAGATGGAAAACTAACTTCGATGAATGGCGAATTTTACAATCTGGAAAATGTAAAAGTTGTTCCTAAACTTTCTGCCCAGGAAGCTTTTAACAAAGCACTTAGCCATATTCATGCAACAGAATATCTTTGGGAAAAACCACAGGATGCTGCAGCAATGGATTATGAAAAACCAAAAGGCGAACTGGTTTTGCTGCCTGCAATGGAAGAACAGGGAGAAAAACGTGCAAGTGATAAAGTTCGATTGGCTTATAAATTTGACATTTATACAACAAAACCTTTAAGCCGTGGCGATCTATATATTGATGCCGAAACCGGAAAAGCATTGTTTTATAATGCAACTATAAAACATTTGAATGATAACTTTCATGCAAATAAAACTTCTTTAAGTAATGCAGATAAACAAACATCAGCTTCAAAAGTGGCAATTGTTGCAGCAAATGCAGCAACTCGTTACAGCGGAACTCAAACCATACAAACTACTTTAAGCGGATCTTCCTATATTTTACTCGATGGAACCCGTGGAAATGGGATTCAGACCTATAATTCTGCCCGAACAGCAACGTATCCAACGACAAATTTTTCTGATGCTGATAACAACTGGACAGCAGCAGAATACAATAACACCAATAAAGACAATGGTGCACTTGATGCTCATTGGGGAGCAGAAATGACTTATGATTACTGGTCTGCCGTACACGGAAGAAATAGTTTTGATGATGCGGGCGCAAAAATTAAAAGTTATGTGCATTATAACTTAGTTGCTGCCGGATATCCTAACAACAATAATGCATTCTGGAACGGAAGTGTAATGACCTATGGTGACGGAACAGGAACGGGAGGTTTTGATATCTTAACATCAATAGATGTTGCAGGGCATGAAATTGGTCATGCTGTTTGTACATATACAGCAAACTTGGCCTATCAAAAAGAATCTGGAGCAATGAATGAAGGATTTTCTGATATTTGGGCAGCTTGTATTGAATATCGTGCAGCACCAACAAAATCTACATGGCTGGTAGGTGAAGATATTGAAAGAAGAAGCGGACATGTTGCTTTGCGTTCTATGAGTAATCCAAATGCCGAAGGACAACCTGATACTTATGGTGGAACATACTGGGTAAACGTGGGTTGTACACCAACAAACAGTAATGATTATTGCGGGGTTCACACCAATTCAGGAGTTTTAAATCACTGGTTTTATATTTTGTCAGTGGGTAAATCTGGAACAAATGATCTTGGAAACGTGTATAACGTAACAGGCATAACAATTGATAAAGCCGCAAAAATTGCCTATCGATTAGAAAGCGAATATTTAAGCTCAAACTCTACATTTGCAATTGCACGAACATACGGAATACAATCGGCAGTTGAGTTATACGGTGCAGGATCTCCAGAAGTTATCGCAACAACAAATGCATTTTACGCCGTTGGGGTTGGAGCAGCCTATTCAGGAAGTACAGATACAGTAGCACCAAGTGCACCAACAGGTTTGGCAGCTTCTGGAACAACCGGAACAACTACTAATTTAAACTGGACAGCTTCTACAGATAATGTAGCTGTGACTGGATATGACATCTATCAGGGAACAACTTTGAAAGGTTCATCTGCAACTACATCTTTTACAGTAACAGGATTAACGCCTTCAACTGCATACACTTTTAGTGTAAAAGCAAAAGATGCTGCTGGGAATATTTCAGCTTCAAGCGGTACAGTAAACTTTACCACTACAGCCTCTGGTGTAACATATTGTTCATCACAAGCAAATAACACTGCCGACGAAAGAATAAGCAAAGTTGTTTTTGGTACAATCAATAATACTTCGTCAGGAACAGCAGGTTATGAAAACTATACTTCAATTTCTACAAATGCATCAAGAGGAACAGCTTATACCTTTTCAATTACACCTGTTTGGACTTCGACGACTTACAACGAAGGTTACGCGGTTTTTATAGATTATAATCAAGACGGCGATTTCTCAGACTCTGGTGAAACGGTTTGGACAAAAGCAGCTTCAAAAACAACTCCGGTTACAGGAACAATCACAATTCCTGCAACGGCAGCTCTTGGAACAACACGAGTACGATTTTCTATGAAATACAACGGAATTCCAACTGCTTGTGAGGCTTTCTCTTACGGACAAGTCGAAGATTATACTGTAAATATTACAGCTTCGGGAGCAATTGTTGAAGAAAGTGTTGCGGGAATAGTTGAAACTGTAGAAACTTCAAGTTTTGCCTTATATCCAAATCCTGTTGAAAGTGAATTGAATATTTCAGTTTCAGAAACTAACGGATATACCTATAAAATTATAAACACTCTAGGGCAACAACTTAGTTCAGGAGAACTTTATGGAAATCCTATCGATGTAAGTAAGTTGGGCACTGGAATTTATTTAATTGAATTAAATAACGGCAGCAAAAAAATCGTGAAGAAATTCGCCAAAAAATAAAAATTGTAATTAAAAAAGGAAAGCCCCACAAGTGTGGGGCTTTTTTATGAACTTATGCGATTACAAAAACTGCCTGAAACAGACTTTTAGAAAACAAAAAAAGCGCTCATAAATGAACGCTTTCTGATATAAATATTAGAAAATCCTATAAATTAAAAGAAGCTCCTAAACTAAAAGTTGTCTGATTGTTTAAGTGATCAAATACATCATTATCATTACCGTATTTTGCAATTGGGAATCCGATTTCTGTGAAAACACCAAATCCATCAGTAAAAAAGTAACGACCACCAACGTGTCCGCCAAAATTGTGTAAACCTAAACTTAAACCTGGATAAACATCCAGTTGTTCAACTCCAATTACGCTGCTTAAATTAGCATTAATTCTTGCTTTTGCATCAAAACGATCTTGAAATTCTGGTTTGTAATCATTGTAGTAAACAGTATTGTTTCCGTACAAACCATTAAAATTATCAACTCCTAGTAAATAAGTTGTAACAAATCCGAAAGAGAAATTTTCTCCTAAACCGAAATCAATAGATCCCTGAATTCCTGAACCACCGTTTTGTAAATTTGCACCAACGTTAACTTTCATATCACCTTTTCCTGAAAAAGCCTGTTGAGCCTGAGTGAATCCGAATGATGCTAAAAACAAAAGTGTAATAAATTTTTTCATAAACTTAAATATTAATTATTTGGATTGCAAATTTAGTTTTTTACACTTCAATTCCTACCTTTTTCATTAAAATAGAGTTCATTTAACGGATCACTTTGCCAGAATTCTTTGGTATCCACATTCATGATAGTAAGAGGGCCTTTAAAAGCGGCACCCGTATCAACATTCCACACACAAGCTTTATTTATGGGAACCGTTTGACCAATTCTTGTTACAGGTGTATGGCCAATATATATCTCTTTGTAGATTGTAAAACGTTTTGGATAAAATAAATCATCCGGTTTTAAATTTGGGTCTAAAGAAAGTGCTGATTCCCAAAGTGTTCTATCCCAATAAAACAATTTAGGAAAGTATTCCCAAACCACGCCATTTAAGTTTGTAAAACCTGCGTGTACAAATAATCGGTTTTGATCATCAAGATAATAGTCCTGCAGTGCTTCTAAAAAAGCAATATGATTTTTCTTTTTTTCTTCAGAAAGTTTAGCATATCCTTCAACTGTAGCTTTTCCGCCATGTTTGTACCACATTTCTTCGTCAAATTCTTCATTGCGGTTTTCCAGCCAGTCCAGAGCCAGCTGATCGTGATTTCCTCTAATGCAAATGCAGTTTTGTTTGCTTTTTAAGTCAATCAGATATTCAATTACATCTGCCGACTGACTCCATCCATCTACATAATCGCCTAAAAATATAAGAGTATCTTTTTTAGTAACATTAGCTTTTTCCAACACTTGTTCAAGTGCGCGTAATCCTCCGTGTATGTCGCCTATAACAAATGTTCGCATTTTATTTTATTTCGAATAGGATACAAAAATAAAGAAAATCATTTGTTTGAGATCGTTTCCTTGAAAATCTTTAAAAATGATATTATTTATAACTGCTTTAGACACTTTTTTATTGTTTTTACTGATTAAATTTGTAGCATGTCTGAAACGCCTGTATATCGAAAAATTATCCATATTGACATGGATGCTTTTTATGCTTCGGTAGAGCAAATGGATAATCCAGCTTTACGCGGAAAAGCCATTGCAGTTGGCGGTTCAGAAAATAGAGGAGTAGTTGCCGCTGCAAGTTACGAAGCCAGAAAATTTGGTGTTCGAAGTGCTTTAAGCGGAACATTGGCTAAAAAATATTGTCCTGAAATCATTTTCGTTCGTCCAAGATTCGATCGGTACAAAGAAATTTCGGCTCAAATTCATAAAATCTTTCACGAATATACAGACCTGGTTGAGCCGCTTTCGCTTGATGAAGCTTATCTTGATGTAACCCAAAACAAAAAAGGAAATCCAAGTGCGGGATTATTGGCCGAAGAAATTAGATTAAGAATCCTGAATGAAGTTGGACTTACCGCTTCTGCCGGAATTTCGGTTAATAAATTTGTTGCTAAAATTGCAAGCGACATCAACAAACCAAACGGACAAAAAACGGTAAATCCAGATGAGATCTTGCCTTTTTTGGAAGAACTCCCAATCCGAAAATTTTACGGTGTTGGAAAAGTAACAACAGAAAAAATGTACCAATTAGGTATTTTTACCGGTGCTGATTTAAAAACAAAATCAGTTGAATTTCTGGAAAAGCACTTCGGAAAATCGGGTGCATTCTATTACAATGTTGTCCGCGGAATTCATAATAGCGAAGTTAAGCCTTCACGCATTACCAAATCTGTTGCGGCAGAACACACTTTTGATGTCAATTTATCTTCTGAAATTTTTATGCTGGAGCAACTCGAAAAAATCGCAACAGCATTAGAAAAAAGATTAAAAAAACATAACATTTCAGGTAAAACCGTAACGCTAAAAATAAAGTACAGCGACTTTACCCAACAAACCCGAAGTAAAACCTTACCTTATTTTATTTCAGATAAAAGCCTGATTCTGGAAACTATAGAGGAATTACTGTATCAGGAAAAAATGAAAGATTCCGTTCGATTACTTGGCATTTCGTTGAGTAATTTAAATACCGAAGAAAAAAAGGCAGTAGTTGTTCAGCTGAAATTTGCTTTTTAAGCAATGTTAAAAATGCATCAAATGAGACTTTCCGTAATTATATTAGGCTTTTTCAGTTTACCTTTATAAAAAAGTTGCTTACGAATAAATCATTTTAAGATGAAGAAAGATAATTCAGATGAAATTTTAAGCCGTAATTCGGTTCCTATTCTCGCATGGGATTTTCATTATGAATATATAAATGAACTTAAAGCTATTTTTACTGATTTAAAAAAAGTAAGTAAAATTGCTGTTAAGTTTGGCTGGAATGAAAAGAGCCTGAAGATTAAGGAAAGAATTAAAGATGAGGTCGTCGTAGTTACAGATCTCGATCTAAAAATTGTTTTTGCCTCAACCGGAATCAAAAAAATGACAGGCTATACCGAAGATGAAATTTTAGGAAAAACGCCAAGAATGTTTCAGGGGCCCGAAACTTGCCCTATTGTCTTAAAAGAAATTAGAGAGGCAATTAAACTACAAGTACCATTCGAAAAAACAATCGAAAATTATAAAAAAAACGGCCGAACCTATAAATGTAAAATTAACGGAGTTCCTGTTTTTAATTTAAAAGGAGAATTATCGCATTTCATAGCTTTTGAAACGGTAGAAAAAAGCGCTTAATTTCGCTACGTAAAGCTTTGCCACAAAGTCACGAAGACACAAAGAAAACTATATATTTTAAGACACAAAAAAACCGCCCAAAGGCGGTTTTATATTTTAAAAAAAACTTTGTGTCTTAGTGTCTTTGCGGCAAACCTTATAAATTCTCAAAAAAATCATTTCCTTTATCATCTGTAATTATGAACGCAGGGAAATCTTTAACTGTAATTTTTCGAACGGCTTCCATTCCTAATTCTTCAAAATCAACCACTTCGACTTTCAGAATATTGTCTTGAGCCAAAATCGCCGCCGGACCTCCAATAGAACCCAGATAAAATCCGCCGTATTTGTTGCAGGCATCTGTAACTTGTTTGGTACGATTTCCTTTTGCAAGCATAATCATACTTCCACCGTGTTTTTGAAATTCATCAACATAAACATCCATACGTCCGGCCGTTGTTGGTCCAAAACTTCCTGATGCCATTCCTTCCGGAGTTTTTGCTGGTCCTGCATAGTAAACAGGGTGATTTTTAAAATATTCCGGCATTGGCTGACCAGATTCCAGCAATTCCATAATTTTTGCATGCGCAATATCACGGGCAACAATTACGGTTCCGTTTAATTTTAATCGTGTTTTGATAGGATACTGAGTGAGTTTAGCCAAAATATCGGCCATTGGCATATTCAAATCAATTTCAACAGGCGCTTCTAAATGTGGAGCTGTTTCTGGTAAAAATTGTTTAGGATTTACCTCTAATTGTTCGACAAAAATTCCGTCTTTAGTAATTTTGCCCTTAATGTTTCTGTCAGCAGAACAGGAAACTCCCAGTCCCACCGGACAAGAAGCTGCGTGACGGGGTAAACGAATTACGCGCACATCATGTGTAAAGTATTTTCCGCCAAACTGAGCACCAATTGCACTTTCCTGGCATATTTGCTGTACACGCTGTTCCCATTCGTGATCACGAAAAGCCTGACCAGACATATTTCCACTAGTTGGTAAATGGTCATAATATCCTGCAGATGCTTTTTTGACAGCGCTTAAGTTTGCTTCCGCAGAAGTTCCGCCAATTACTAAAGCCAAATGATAAGGAGGACAAGCAGAAGTTCCTAAATCTTTTATTTTTGCACGAACGAAAGCATCCAAAGATTTCTCGTTCAACAATGATTTTGTTTGCTGGTATAAATAGGTTTTATTGGCAGATCCACCGCCTTTAGCCATAAATAAAAACTCATAAGAAGTTCCTTTTTTAGCATAAATATCAATTTGCGCCGGAAGATTTGATCCTGAGTTTTTCTCTTCAAACATCGAAATCGGAACAATTTGAGAATATCTTAGATTGCGTTTTTGGTAAGTGTTGAAAATTCCTCTACTCAACCATTCTGCATCATCAACACCAGTAAAAATGTTTTCACCTTTTTTGGCCATCACAATCGCCGTTCCGGTATCCTGACAGCTTGGCAATTGTCCTTCGGCAGCTACAGAAGCGTTTTGAAGTAAATTGTAAGCTACAAAACGATCGTTGTCTGTAGCTTCAGGATCGTCAAGAATTTTTCTTAGTTTTTGTAAATGCGATGTTCTCAACATAAACGAAACATCTGTCAAAGCTTCTTCGGCTAGTAATTCTAATCCTTTTGGATCTACAGTAAGAACTTCACGTTCTCCAAATTTTTCAACTTTCACAAAATCAGAAGTAATCTTGCGATATTGTGTCTCATCCTTTAAAATAGGATAAGGGTCCTGGTATATAAAATCAATCATTCCTTTGTTTTTGGCAAAGTTAAAAATTATTTACCTAAGAAAGAATTTGAATAAGAACTGTTTTAAAGTGCTTATTCTTGCTTGTGAAATTCATCAAAACTCATTTTTTTCTTGAAGTAATTTTTGTTTTTAGCTGAAAGTAACTGACTTTTCCAGCGATTTCCGCTTAAGCGAAAAACAATAGAGTCTGAATGTGTAACAGTTCCCATGTTTTCGTCATTATCATCTGGTTCAAAAGAAACTGTTTTGCAGTAGAAAGATTCGGGAGTGGCTTTCGCCGGGGGATTTCCAAATTCAACCCAACTTCCCCAGCCACTGTCAGACATCGTATACCATTCATGAACCAATTGTATATCGTGGTTTTTTAAGTAATATAAATAGTTGTTTTGATTGTAGCCGCAAGCTGGATATCCCAACCTAATTTGAATAAAAGGAGAACTCTTGATGCTCTGTTCTCCCAATCCTAATATTGCTCCCCATTCTGATCCTTTATCAATTCCTTTAACGGTAATTTTTGATGAAGTGATTTTGGTTTTATTCTGATAAAAATCAAGTTGATATTTTGCAGTTACAACGCTATCCTTATCTGCTTTTTGTTCTAAAAGATTGGCCAGAATATAATTTTCTTTCGAAGGCTCTCCTTCATTATAAACAGAAACAGTATCTGTTTTTAAGAAGGTTTCTTTTGTGACAATAGCTTCTGCTTTGTTTTCTGAAATTGGCTTTTCTGATCGAATTTGAGAAACCGGCTTTGGTTTCTGGCAGCTTAGTAAGAGGCATAAAAAAATAATGGCTTGTATTTTCATGGTTATTTTATTTGTTTTCAACGGATTGTATTTGGTTTGCGTACCGATTAATTTAATTTAAAAAAACCAAGTCGCCACAAAAATCGCCGTAATAACACAAATAAGGTCTACCAAAAGCATTGTACCTAATGCGTAACGCGTATTTTTGATATTAATAGAACCAAAATAAACTGCAATAACATAAAAAGTGCTTTCGGCGCTGCATTGAAAAATACTGCTCAATCTTGCCGTTAAGGAATCTGCGCCAAAAGTATTCATCGAATCGATTAAAAATCCACGTGAACCTGCAGAACTAAACGGGCGTAACATTGCTACAGGCAAAGCATTCGTTATTTCTTTGCTTACTCCCATATTCGAAAAAACAAAAGCAATACCGTTACTAATAATTTCGAATAAGCCACTGTTTCTAAATAAAGAAATGGCAACCAACATTCCCAATACATAAGGAAAAATCGTTACACCAGTTTTAACGCCATTGTTGGCACCAACTACAAATGTGTCAAAAGGAGTTGTATTTGCGTCGATGAATTTCTTTTCATTTTTGAAAGCAAAAATTAAGGTAAAGACAATAATTCCAATCAATATTAAACCTGAAAGGTTAGAAGTGAAATAATTTTTTCCAATTAAATCCAAATGGTTCACATACATCAGCAGCCCAATAATAGCCGCGATTAATCCCATTAACACGATAAGAAGTGAAGCGCTTTTAAAATTAATTTTTTGTTTAATTCCCACAATTAAAAAAGCAGCAATAGTACCAATGAAAGAAGTAATGATGCACGGCAGCATAACATCAGCCGGATTACTTGCGTTTGCAGCAGCACGATAGCCAATAATTGAAGTTGCTATTAAAGTCAGACCCGAAGCATGAAGACACATAAACATAATTTGAGCATCACTGGCTTTGTCTTTTTCCGGATTTATTTCCTGCAGACTTTCCATTGCTTTTAGTCCAAACGGAGTTGCTGCCGAATCTAATCCCAGGAAATTAGCGGCAAAGTTTAATGTCATGTATGATATTGAAGGGTGATTTTTTGGAATACTTGGAAAAACCTTTACAAATACGGGACTCAAAGCTGTAGCTAGTTTTCCAGATGCACCTGAAACGATTAGAAGTTCCATTAATCCGCAGAAAAAAGCTAAATAAGCAATAAGCGGAAGAATTAAATCGACTAAAGTGCTTTTACAAGTTGGTAATAATCCATCAGATTTTTGAAGACCGCTGTAAATTTTTACAGTTTTATTTTTATAAACATAAGTTGTGTCAGCGTTAAGAGTATCACGATTAATAATCATGCTTTGATCGGGTGATAATTTGATGCTATCCTTGATAAAAGCAGGAAGCTCATGTATATATTTTTCAGATACTAAAACAGGATCGTCTTTTTTTCCATTTATTACAGAATCAATGGTATAAGTATTGGCAGTAAATAAACTGACTACAATAAAGATAATAGAGCAAATAAAAATCGTTAACCAAAATCTACTTAATACCATAACGCTGTTTTTTTTGTAAATGTAATTATTTAGCAATAAAATGCACAAAGATTTTACTGTTGAAACAAGAAGAATTTACCTAAAACCGTAATGTTTTAATTAAAAATCGATTTATTAACCTTTGTGCCTCTGTCATTCTTAACCTCTGAACCTTTAAATTACACATGAATAATTTCATCATCAATTAATAAATCTTCACGTCGTAAACGTAAAAAAATTTGTGCTACAGCGATCGTGTCTTTCTCGCAATAGGTTACAATACGGTCAATATCTTTTTCGACATAAAAAACATTCGCCACCTGGCTGCCGTCAATATCGCCTTTGGGTGATGGAACTCCAAGAATTTTGGTGAGTAATTTTAAAGAAGTGAAATGTTTGTAATCGCCAAACTTCCACAATTCTAAAGTATCCAGATGCGGAATTTCCCATGGTTTTTTACCAAATAAATTCAACTTGTCCGGAATGGCAATCTGATTGATAATCATTCGTCGGGCAAGAAACGGAATATCAAATTCTTTTGCATTATGCCCGCACAATAAATGCTGGGGCTGATTAAAATGATTGTTTAGCAGATTATTAAAATCCTTTAAAATCTTTTTTTCTTCTCCAAAAAAAGAAGTTACCCTAAAATTTCTGATATCGCCTTTGATTGTAAAATAACCAACTGAAACACAAATGATCTTACCAAATTCTGCCCAAATTCCGGCGCGATCATAAAATTCTTCCGGAGTAAAATCATCTTTTCGCTGGTATTGCGTTTTATGGTCCCAAAGTGATTGCATTTCCGCGTCAAGCGAATTGAAATTTTCTTCTTCAGGAACGGTTTCAATGTCCAGAAATAAAATATTATTAAGATTTATTTTTTCAATCATTTTTTTGAGGACTTCTTAGATATTAGATTTTTAAACTTCTTAGAATAGCGGTAAACGTTTACAAATATGAATAAAATTCTTACTTTTTTAAAAATAATTAGAATAAACTTTGTTGCATACTTGGGTTTTCATGCTCTATAAGCCATTTTTTTCTAGATAAACCTCCGGCGTATCCGGTTAAAGACCCATTTGTGCCAATAACACGATGACAAGGAATAACGATCCAAAGCGGATTTTTTCCATTTGCAGAAGCCACTGCCCGAATCGCTTTTACATCGCCCAGTTTTTTGGTTTGATCCATATAACTTACGGTTTTTCCGTATGGAATTTCTAATAATGATTTCCATACTTTTTGCTGAAATTCTGTCCCTTTTGGATTTAGTTTGAAATCGAAATCAGTTCTTTTCTTGTCGAAGTATTCTTGTAATTGAGAAACGGCTTCTTTTAAAACCTGCGGAATTTGTTCAGTAACTTCATTTGTACAAACATCTGAAACGGAAATTATAGCAATACCGTTTTCATCTCCAATAATTTTGGTGATTCCTAAAGGTGAATTGATGTAGGCCGTTTCCATATTTTTTACTGTAAAGTTCGCAAAGTTTTTTGTTTTAAATCAGATAAGTCATCGAAGTAAATTAAGTTTTAGAGATCACAGATATATTCTTAAACGATTGTTGCCCTGAGGAAAGTCTAAGGACGCAGCAATTGGAATGGGCTCACACTGGCAAATAGTTTGCCTCAACCTGACTTCGGTAAGTTTAGTAATTTTCTATTCTAAATTTATAATTTAAATGCTTTACTATTTTCTCACTAGAAACAATCTTTTTAATATTCGATTTTTCTTCACTAAACTGAGGTAAAACCAAATTCTTTTCTTTTGCTTTTTGTGTATAATATTCTTTTCGTGTGGGATGAAAAGGAGCGACGGCGTTGAAAACCTCGTTCCATTGAAATTGAATTATGATTTCTTCAATGATGCTGATACAATCATTTTGATGAATTAAATTTACAGGCGCATCCGGATTTTCAAGGTTTTCTTTTCCTGCCAAAAATTTTACGGGATGACGATCTTCGCCAATTAATCCGCCGAAGCGTAAAATGGTTGTTTCGAAGTTTTTATTTTCTTGTAAAAGTGCTTCTGCTAGAAGCAATTGTTTGCCGCTTTCTGTTTCTGGATTTGAATTTGTTTCTTCGGAAACTAAACCATTTTCATCTCCATAAACAGAAGTCGAACTTACAAAAAGCACTTTTTTTACCGTTGATTTTTCTATGAATGGAACCAAAGCTTGGATTTTCTCTACAAAAATCTTTCGCGCAGCATCAGAAGAATCAGGATTTGTTCCTCTCAATTTGGGCGGAATATCGATAATCAGAATTTCGCTTTTTGCTAAAAATGGAATTATACTTTCAGAAGCAATTTCGCTTTCAAGCGTAACCAAAAAAGGGTTTATTTCAGCATCTTTCAAAATTTGAAGTTTGTTTTCAGAGGTTGTAGATCCGTTTACCGAATATAGCTTTTTAGCGATTAAGCTTTTTGCCAAGGGCAATCCCAGCCAGCCGCAGCCTAAAATACTTATTTGAGTCATTTTTTTAAGGTTCAGAGTTGCAAAGGTTCAAAGTTACAAAGGTTTAGAAGTGAAACTTAATAAATATTTGCGACTCTGCGGTTTTGCGAGATTATTTTAAAGCTTTGCTATTATAAATCTAAAAAGAAACAAACTTTATCTTTTCCTTTTGCGCCAATTCTGTTGTAGAATTTTATGGCTCTTTCGTTAAACTGTGGTGTTCGCCATTGCATGTTGATGCAGTTTTTCTCTTTTCCTATTTGTTTCAGTTTTTTGATTAAAACTTCACCGATACCATAATTTCTAGCATTTTCTTCTAAAAACAGGCAATCCATGTGAATAATTTCGGCGGCATCCCAAGTGGAATAGAGAAAATTGTAAGTAACATAACCGATGATGTCATGTTTTGTGGAAACAACTAAACAAAAATGTTCTGGCTTTGAAGTAAATAATATCTTTTCTAAACCTTCTTCTTTTCCTTCCGGAGAATAATCGGCTTTTTCGTATTGAGCATGTTTTTCACATAAAACGACCAATTTAGGTAAATCAGTAATTTCGCAATTTCTTATTGTATATTCCATTGTAGGTTTATTTCGGTTTGTAGAAAGGCAATAAAATGATTAAAATAGTCCGGATACTTTTGATTTTCCCGGATCGCGATGAAATGTTTTCGTTTTAAGCCGCTTTTGCCAATTTTTATCGCTTTTACCGGATTATTTTTCAAGTACGGTAACAAAGCCCATTTTGCCATCGACATGACGCCCATGTCGGCCTTTACCATTTCCAGAGAAGCTTCTGTTAAAGGTATCGCCGTAATTTTTTTAGGAGTTACTTTGGCTGGAGCCAAAAAAAACTGATGAATCGTAACAGTTTCCATGGGTAAGGAATGAATCAGTAAATGTTCGTTTACAAAATCTTCGGCAATGACATATTTTTTATTCGCCCAGGCATGATTTTCAGAAACGGCCATCACAACTTCATCCTGAAAAAGTTCGAGATATTTTATGTTATTATCATTGATCTGATCGCTGATAATGGCAATGTCAATTGTGTTTTCTAATAATTTTTGTAAAGGAATATGAGTTGCTTCTGTCACAATTTTCAATTCGACATTGGGATACAAAAGATGAAACTGTTTTAAAACGCGAGGCAGCCAGTGGTAACTTGAGAAACATTCGGTACTAATTCTTATTTCCCCATGTTCACCAAAAACCATTTGTTTGATTTGGGATTCGGTTTGAGAAAGTTTTTCCAGAATTTCATTGGCAAGTTCGTATATTTTTTCTCCGGCTTTGGTCAAAACCATTTTTTTGTTCATGCGCAAAAAAATAGCGGTTCCCAACTGATATTCGGCTTCTTTAAGTTGATGGCTCAAAGCAGATTGTGTCAAATGCAGTTTGTCTATGGCTTTGGTAATACTGCCTTCTTCAACAATTGCTTTTATTAATCGTAAATGACGTATTTCCATCTTTTGAGAGTTTGTATACAAAGAAACAAAATTTTAGAATGGCTTTTCTATGAAAAAAAGTAATCAAACCGATGAATTCTTTTCGTTATTATTGAGCGTGAAGTTCCACTACTTTTGGAAACTAAATCATTAAAACTAAAAAAATGGAAGCACAAATTAAACATTATGAAAACAAACTGGCATTCGAGATGGATCCTTCTGATTTGTTTGACGCTTTGAATAATGGTGAAAAAGTAATCGCAATCGACGCCCGAAAACGTTTTGGCTTTGAAGCAGAACATATTCCGACAGCGATTAATATTCCGCATCGAGAAATGACGGTTGAAAGCACGAAACATTTAGACAAAGATGTTTTGTACGTAACGTATTGCGACGGCATTGGCTGTAATGCTTCAACAAGAGGTGCATTAAATATGGCAAAACTCGGCTTTAAAGTAAAAGAACTAATTGGCGGAATAGAATGGTGGAAGTTTGACGGTTATGCCACCGAGGGGACAAATGGGATAAAAGCCGGCTTAAAAATTGAATGTGCGTGTTAAATAAAAAAGGCAAACTTTTTAATTAAAGTTTGCCTTTTTATAGTAGAATTGTTTTCTGTTTTTACTCCTGTTTTGTAACAGGTAACAAAGTATCTTTTACCACTGTAGTACTGTCTTTTGCCGGTGCGGTTTCAGTTGGTGCACTTACAGGTTGTGTAAATCTTTTTATTTTTTGCTGAATTAAAATAGCATCATTTAATACAAAAGGCGTTGGCATCATCCAGTCGCTTCTTGGTTGTACTTTTAATAACGGATTTGTCATTAAATCAAAAGAACTTTCAATTAAATCCATATCAAAAACAGACGATTTAGTGATGTAAAATTCTAAAACGAGAGGCTCGTTTCGAACTACGTAATAACAAAGAATTTTTACATCTTCACGTTCTAAACGGTTGCTTTTTTGTCCTGAAGTCGAAACTCCATTTGCCTTAAAGTTATAAAAGGTCATTTTCGGATTTGCATAAATATCATAACGATTGACTTTTCTGTTTGGCGTGATTTTAATTTTTAAATAGCGTTTGTTTCCAATTACGCTGTCTTTTAAGAAGGCAATTGTTGGTTTTGGTATATCAATTTTTGGTGCAATCGAACTGTATGTAAAAGTAGAATTGTATTTGCTGGCAATTGGAAGACTATTTAATCCAACAGCGTTTTGATTTGTGTTTCCTAAATAAGTTTTGGTCCAATCGTCAAGATTTGTGTCATAGGTTGTCCAGACGGCAGAATCTGTATTCGCGTTATAAACATACAATAAACTGTTTGATTTTGCTTTTCCGTATTCGTAGCCAGAATGATAACCGGCATAAACAAAGAATCCGATTGATAGTACAAAAAACAATACAGTCCAGATTCCTTTTCTAAAGAAAGAACCAAAGATGGGAAGTAATAATGTGAAAAGTAAAACGGTAAGTAGGGCACTTCCGTAAAGGATTTTTAAACCTAAACCAACAGGAAACATTATTATAAATGGCGCAATAATGGCTAATGCCGGAATGCCAAATAATAAATTTAGGCCTAAACTATAATGTTGCGTGATAACAAATATTCCAAATAAAAGGATTCCGAAATAAACCGGAATAATAAGAAAACCTGCTCCGGTTAAACTATTGGCTAAGAATAAATTGATAGTAATCCAAAGTAATAATGGGGCCACAAAATGGTTCATTGTGATTTTTGCGTCCGAAAAATGACGATAGAAAGCAAAACAAATAGCGATGCTCAGGGTAACAAATGCGCCAATGTAAGCGTGTCCGTTGTATGTAAAACCATTCAGCAAATCTGAATATTGAGGATATGCTTCAAGAATTATTTTCCAGCCTAAGTAAGTCGCCAATCCTGCAACGATTAGGGAGCCTAATAAAGGAACAAAACCTCTGAAAATTTCTCTAAAAGTGATGACGCGTTTTACTTTTCCAATAAAAATAAAAAGAATCAGCAATCCTAAAGCAATAATTGACATCGGGAAAACCCATTCGAATGGATAATTTATAAATCCGAAAGGAACACTAAAATAGACATTGTCTTGTGTTGTTTGAGTAGAGTTTAAATCAATATTTGAAAAGTATTTTAGTAATGGCATCAAATAAGTTCCCTGATGCGATAAAGTTGTTTTGTTTAAGTGCTGAATATTGTCTTGCTGTGTATGGTAATTGAAATGCCCATCTATAAAAGCAAAATTAAAACCCTGAATATTTCCCTGTTCTCTAAATACAGTAAGGTCAGTGTCGTTTGGAAGCATTTTATATATGCTGTACATTAGCGAGTTTGAAACGGGATACTTTGTTTTTGCATTCGAAAATTCTCGTACTAAAGCTTCGTTTCCTTTATTCGTTTCCATCAGCATATAACTGGGACCAGATGACCCTCTGGCTTCAAAATTTAGAACCAAACCAACATCTTTCGCCCACGGATGCTGATTTACAAAAAGAGCCGCGCCATTTAAGCCTAGTTCTTCTGCATCTGAAAAAAGAATAATGATGTCGTTTTTTTGTGGATGTTTAGAATATAAAAACGCTCTTACTCCTTCTAAAATTGTGGCAACACCAGAAGCGTCATCACTTGCGCCTTTGGAAAAAGAGTGTGGGGCACTGTCATAATGCGAAAGTAATAAAAGTGCTTTTGAGCTGTTTGTTCCTTTTATACGAGCCAGTATATTTTTTGATTTCACCAAAAGGCCTTTGTCATTTAGCGTAAATCCTTCCTGGATGGTAGTTTCTAAACCAATACGGTTAAGTTCTAATTTAAGATAATTGGCAACCAGTTCGTGATTTGTTGAGCCCACATAATGTGGTTTTTGAGCAATAATTTTAACCTGATTGAAGGCTCTTTCTGTCGAAAATTCTGCAAGCGCTTCTTCGTTTTTTGAAACCCATTGCGGCATCATGGTGGCATAAATGACACCTAAAATCATTAGAACGCATATAAAAGCAAGTATTGAAGTAGGGTTTTTTTTCATATTGAATATATACTAAATTTCTTTTTTAACAAGCATAAAATAATCGTTGTCCAAAGCGCGATAGCCCTGGTCGTACAGGAAATAGTAGGTATTTCCGGTTTTAGTCTGCAATATATTCGTAAAGAATTCAAAATCAAAACCTTTATTAATCATTTTATCTCTTGTTGCTTTTGATTTTCCTTCTGTGTTTAGCTCTGACAAAATACGATAATTTTTGCGTAATTTGTTGTTTACATTGCGCATGAAATTCGTACTGTCCTTATTTATTTTATTATTGTAAGCATTTCGACAACTATCTGAACAAAATTTTTTGTCTTCGCGGCCTACAATTTTTTCTGAACATTCAAGGCAGGCTCTCATTGCTCCAGTTTTTTAATTTCATATAAATCATGCCTTCTGTCTTTCAAAATTCTAACGCTTCCATGTTCATGAAGATGCTTTAAAAGATTTAAATCGACATCAACAATTAGTGTCATTTCGGTATTTGGCGTTGCTTCGGCCTTTACACCATTACTCGGAAAAGCAAAATCGGAAGGAGTAAACACAGAGGCCTGAGCATACTGAATATCCATATTATTTACTTTTGGCAAATTACCAACACAGCCGGCAATAGCAACATAACATTCATTTTCTATAGCACGTGCCTGCGAACAATGTTTTACTCGTGTATAAGCATTTTGAGTATCGGTTAAAAAGGGAACGAATAAAATATTCATTCCTTCATTCGCCATAATTCTCGAAAGTTCCGGGAATTCAACATCATAACAAATTAAAATTCCAATTTTACCGCAATCTGTGTCGAAGGTTTTAAACTCAGATCCGCCTTTCATTCCCCAATGCTGTACTTCATTTGGAGTAACGTGAATTTTGGTATACATCTCTGAAGTTCCGTCTCTTTTGCATAAAAAACCAACATTATATAAATTTCCATTATCCAGATAAGGCATACTTCCGGTAATGATATTGATATTATAGGAAATAGCAAATTCCTGAAAACGCTTTCTTATTGGATCAGAATAACGCGCAAGTTCGCGAATCGCTTCTGCCTCAGACAAGTGATTATAATCTGCCATTAAAGGCGCTATGAAAAGTTCCGGAAACAAAGCAAAATCGGCACCGTAACCAGAAACTACGTCGATAAAAAATTCTGATTGCTCGAAAAACTCTTCCAGATTACTAAGCTGGCGCATTTGCCATTGAATTAATCCTAAGCGAATTACGCTTTTTTCGAGATTAATTAGCTTTGGACTTTCGTCATAATAAACATTATTCCATTCTAAAAGAACCGCAAATTCCTTAGATTCTTCATCGCCTTCCAGGTAATTTTTGATGATTCGCAAAACGTGAAAATCATTACTTAACTGAAATGAAAGCACAGGATCGTGCAATTCTTTGTGTTTTACCTTATCGATATAAACTTTTGGAGTAAACTTTTTGGCGTGCTGGCCATAATTGGGAATTCTTCCGGCAAAAACAATAGCTTTTAGATTTAATTGTTCGCAAAGTTCTTTTCTGGCATCATATAAACGGCGTCCCAAACGCAAACCACGGTAATGAGGGTGGATAAAAACGTCTATGCCGTACAAAATTTCTCCTTCTGGATTATGGGTCGAAAAAGTATAATCTCCAATGATTTGTCTGTAATTGTGTCTTTTGTCGACTAGTTTTTCATCGACGATTAAAGATAGGGCAGAACCCACAACTATTCCATCAACTAATATAACTAATTGTCCTTCAGGGAAAATAGATAGTAATTTTTTTATATCGTTAGATCTCCAGTACGAATTGGCCATTTCAGGATACGATTCGACCATTGAATTTTTCAATTGTTTATAGTCGTCTAATTCTAAATTTCTCAATTCGACTTTATTGATTTGTGCTTGCATATAGTAAGATTTAGGCTAAATATACAAAAAACATTTCCATTTACAAACGCTTACAAATAGTTACAACCGAAAGTAAATACTTTGTCACCGAATAAATTTTGAAACCCGTCACATCTTTGCACTGTTGAATTTGATAAACGAATTCTTTATACGAACATTTAAATATTATACGCCATGAATGCAATGAAAAACAGAGTACAATTAATTGGTAACGTAGGAAGCGATCCTGAAATTAAAACTTTAGAAAACGGAAGAAAGTTAGCCCATGTAACTATTGCGACAAACGATAAATACACAAACGATAAAGGTGAAAAAGTAGAACAAACCGAATGGCATCGTGTTACTGCCTGGGGCAAAACTGCCGAAATTATTGAAAAGTACGTCGTAAAAGGCAAAGAAGTTGCCATTGAAGGAAAACTAACGCACAGAAGTTATGACAAAAATGGAGAAAAGCGTTATGTAACCGAAGTGGTTGTTAATGAGATTTTATTGCTAAGTAAATAGTTTTTATCAGATTTGATATTCAAACCCGACAGACCCGAAGCCTCGGGATAAAACCTGTCGGGTTTAACTCTGTGTAACATAAAACTACTTATAGAATTGAACCGCCGTTAATATCCGTAGTTAGTGTTTCACTCATATAGTCAAAAAATGGGCGCATGTTTTGGCACGTTTCTATAGCTTGTTCTAAAAATAACGGACTTAAAACTTCATCGTCATTAAAACGTTTTATGATTAGAAACTGCTTGTAGCGAAGTAAATCAATTGCTTCGTGATCGACATCAAAACCTTTTGGAGAAGTTTTAAGCTGTTCGCCCTGCAAAGTTCCAAAAGTACTAAGAAAGGATTTTGATTTCAATATTTTTCGTATTGGCGCAGCGTCGTGTGCAAATTCGCTTCTTATTCGTTTTAAATCTGCAGCATTTGGTCCCCAAAATCCACCTGCGATAAAACTGTTTCCTTTTTCGAGATGAAAATAATATCCGCCGCGTCTTTCTTTTGTCGCTCGGGTAAAACTGCCTCCCCAATAGGTTTTAAAAGGAGTTTTGTCTTTAGCGAAACGAATATCACGATAAATTCGGTAAACACTTTTTTTACCTGAAGCTGTTTCCAAAACATCGGTTTTTGAAAGTTCCTCAAGCAAAGCACCTGCAAAAGTTTCGATATGGTTTAATTCAGTTAAATATTTTGGTTTGTTTTCTTCAAACCAGGGTTTATTGTTGTTTTGTTTAAGCTGCTGTAAAAAATCAAGACTTGATTTGGGTATAATGATCTGGTTTTTCATAATTAAATTTTGAATCTTAGACGACTACAATTTAAAACTAAAAACCCACCGGTTGGTGGGTTTTGTATGATATAGTTTATGCAGTTTTTTTTAATAAATCAAACATCGGACAACGTGAACAGCGCTTGTTTTCGCTCTTTTTATATTTTTCACAACAAGATGACTTACAGTTTTCCAACTTTTTAAGTTTGTCAAGGATATCTTTGTTTTTCTTTTTCTTTTTATCCTTTTTCTTGTCCTTATCCTTTTCTTTCTTGCCCAATTTGCTTCTGTATTATTAACAGAGGCAAATATAAAAGAATAAAGTTATTTTTAAGTATTCTAAATAAACTTTAACTTTTTTATTTTGGGTTAATAGCGATAGAGCTTGTAACCGTTAATTGCTGAATATCACGATCAAACAAATAAAGCCCACCTTTATCATCACCAATTAAGTTGATTTTATCTAAAATAGATTTAGCAGTAGCTTCTTCTTCGATTTGTTCTGCTACATACCATTGCAAGAAATTGTGAGTTGCATAGTCTTTTTCTTCAAAAGTGATGTGAACCAGTTCGTTAATTGATTCAGAAACAAAAATTTCATGGTTATATAGTGCTTCAAACATTTCTTTAAATGTAGAGTAAGAAGTTTTAGGCGCTTTTAAATCTGTAATTTGAGCGTGACCTCCGCGTTCATTTACATACTTAACAAGTTTAAGCATGTGTGCACGCTCTTCATCTGATTGTGTGTACATAAATTGAGCGATTCCTTCTAATCCGTGTACTTCAGCCCAACAAGCCATAGAAAGGTAAGTTTGCGAAGATTCTGCCTCTATGCGTATTTGCTTATTTAAAGCTGCTTCGATATTTTTTGATAGCATAATATGTGTCTTTTTTGTAAAGTTAAAAAAAATAATCCATTCCATTTTTTTGAAAGTGCCAAACCACAGACATTTGGATTAATTCTCAATAAGTTTAAGGTTTTTTAAAAGGAAAGGTTTTCGAAAAAACCGCCTTATCTATAATTGGATTTGTTATTTCAGACTGCATAAATCCATCAGTAAACTTTCGCATTATATACTGTTTTGTCGCATTATCATAATATCCCAAGATCGAATAGTCTTTAAATTTGAATATATTTTGAAAGGCAATCCTTTTCTGAAGGCCCAGGAAATAGTAAATATTATCAATTGCTAAAGGCTGTTGAGGTTCTTGTATAAAATCCAGATTCTTATTTAGTATACTTTCAAAATAAATCGTGCGCGACTGATCAATTTGCGGAAAATCTCCATTATAATAGCTATAATAATCTTCTTCTTTGGGAGATCCGCCAATCGTAAGGAGGGTATTTTGATTGTTTTTAAAAGCTGATAAACCAATATTTAATAATGACAAATAGTTTAAAAACTGACTTGATTTTTTTAACTCTGCAGGTTTTCGTCCGTCGGTTTGAAGAAAGAGTGGAGAATTTTTAAATTTAATGGTATCATTCTTCAAAACTTTAATTTCCTTTAATGACTTTCCAGAGTTATACTCTTTTATAGTAATTGCAAATGCGTACTTATTTACGCTTAGTTGATATAGCTTATTATCGTAAAGAAAAGAATTGCTTTTGTTTGTATTGTCAATGCCTGATTGGTTAAATGTTCTTTCATTTATCGCATGATTTTCTATATCCAAATCAAATAATTGAGTCTTTTTTGGATTATAATCAAATGTCAAAATCAGGTGATTATTTATCAGGTACGCTTTGTTCTTTTTTGAGCTTTTATCCAAAGGTGTAAAATCAGCACTCTCAATTTTTTCTATAGGATCTTCATCAAGAATTCTATTAAAAGTTACAAATTGCGTATTTCTGTTTTGAAATTTAAAAGAAGAAAAATCAAAAACTTTTTCTTCGGCCGTTCCATTTTTAAATATATATAAAGTCAAAGTTGATTCTTTTTTATCTTTGGAAAGGATATAAAACACGTTATTTTCCTGGAAAAAGTTTAAAATATCATGAGTTGTAAATGGAAAATTAAACTTGAGCATTTTCTGCGTTTTGGTTTCCAAATAGTATTTTGCGATTATAATATCTTTAAAATCTTCTGTAGCCCAGTATAAATTAGGATTTCCATCTTCTCCAAAACTATAACCAACTAATATTCTGTTTTCTAAATTTGTTTTCGGAAAAATAAATTGATCGTTTAGAAACAGCGCGCTATTGTATTTTAGAATGGTAACATTGTCAGTTGTGGCTGCAAAAACATATACGTCATGCGTTTGCGTATTCTCAACATTTAAAACCTGACTGTTTTCATCATTTATTTTCAAATCTAATGGATACGAAGTCAGTAGCGTTTGACCAAACAGAGCTGATTTACAAATGAATAGAAGTAAGAATAATAGTTTTTTCATAATTTGATTAAGCACAAATATTATTCCAAATTTACTGAAATAACTTTATCGTAAGTCAGGAAGAAATATTGTATAATAAAAAAAGCCCTAAAGAAAATTCTTTAGGGCTTAATTTTTTTGTCTGAAAATGAATTATCTTATTCTGAAAGTAACTCTTCTTGCCAATCTTCTGGCTTCTTCAGAATCTTTTTGAATAGATGTATCTGCTCCCTGAGCAACTACATTTAATCTTGAAGATGCAATACCAGCTTTTTCTAAAATAGTTTTAACATTATTAGCTCTTAAGTTTGATAGTTTTTCGTTGTACTCTGAACTACCAACCTGATCCGCATAACCTAAAATGTCAAGATTAGCGGATGGATTTTTTCTTAAATAAGTTAAAACGACATCAATAGCAGCTGTTGAATTTTCAATTGGGGTTGCTTTATTAAAGTCAAAATAAACGCTGTAATATTTAGAATCGATCATCTCTTTAATAAGATCTTTTTCATTTACGATTGTTGTTGTTACTGGCTTTTCTACAATAACTTGTTTTTCAGGCATTTTCTTTACTAAGTTTTCAAGATCTGCTATTTTAGCTTCTAATACTGAAGAATTAAAATCTTGCGACAATACTGTCCAGTCTGCATGTTTTGCATTTTTTCCTAAGTAAACATTTAAACCAACAGTTCCGTTAAAAACTACTCCTGAGAATCCTCTGTTACGCGTTAAACCAGCTCCATCAAAGTTAGCGTCTTGCCAAGTATTAAATATTGTAGTAACATCACCTGTTAACGATATTCTGTCTGTTAATCTGATTTGGCCTGTCAGTCCAGCAATTAAATTACCCATCCTGTCTTTAAAATGAAAATCACTGTTTTCTAATTGAGCTACACCAAAACCGGCGTGTCCTAATAAACCAATAGTTTTTGTCCAGGTTTCAAAATTCATAATTCTCCCTAAGTTTGCGACACCCTGCAGATCCACTCTGTAGTATTTTGAAGTAAAATCAAGTGAACTATTTTTTTGTTCCGTTAAGCTGTTATAACCAAAATCTGCTTTAAGACCAAACTTGTTATTCATCATGTATCTTATTCCTAAATCAGCAGTAAAAGGACTAACTCTCGAAGAGTAGTACCTGCTTGAAGTAAAAGTGCGCGAAGGCTTGTTAAAACCACCTGCTAATTCTACAGACCATTTATTATAGTCATTTAAAGTGTTGTTTTCTTGTTCTGTTTGTGCATGCAGGTTTGTTAAACCCAGCGAAAGTGCCAGAATAATTACAAGTTTTTTCATTGTTTATTTGAGATTTTAAATTTTCCCCAAAAAAACAATTAATCATATGTATATGAGTCTATAAAAAGTCAGAATTGTAACACAATAAGGTTTATTTACCATCCTGCTATTTATTCATTTGATCCTGAAAGTAATCAACAAATTGTCCTAAATGTAAGCCATCCATTAAGCCGTGATGCACATGAACAGACATTGCAATTGTTCTTTTTCCTGTTTCTGCAGTGATCATTTTTCCAAAAGAAACTTTAGGACAGCTATCCGGATAAGTATAACTTCTGGCGTGCGAAAGTGATGTAAAATTCAACCATGGAATTGCCGAGAAATGTATGACATTATCGTCATCAAACGATCTTGTAAAAAGTCCGGTTGTATTTCGAACGCGCTCGATTTCTGCCAAGGCATTTTGTTTGAAAACCTCAAAATCTGAATTGTACTCTATTAATGAAAACCCAAACGTGCCGTCTTCACGTCCTATTGTTGCCGAAGCATCAATGCGATCGTTAATGTATATTTTTCCTTCGGAAATTCGGTATCTGAAATTTTCAATTGCATTTACGGCAACTAAAGTTTTATGCAGATAAAAAATAAAAAAAGAGGTATTGAGACTTTTTGCAGTTTGATACGCTTTTGTGCAATCAATTTCTACTGTTGCCCCAAAAAAGGGTTCCTCCATTCGGCTGAAATGCTCAAAATGTTCTTTTCGGTTCCAGTTTTCCAGATCTAAAATTGTTTTCATTATTGTAAATTATTGAGTACTTCAGAAATTTTTTCGAAAGAACTAAAATATTCGTGCTCTACTTTGTGATTGATTTTTTCGTGTTCCCAAGTAGTATGAAAGGGAATATGTACGGCATAACCGCCAATTTCCAATACCGGTAAAACATCTGATTTTAAGGAATTCCCAATCATTAAAAATTCATTAGACTGAATCTCTAAACGTCCCAATAATTTCTCGTAATCAACAGTTTGTTTGTCTGACATTACTTCGATATGGTGAAAATAATGACCTAAGCCAGAACGGTGCAATTTGCTGTGCTGATCTTTCAGATCGCCTTTTGTGGCAACAACCAGTTTGTATTTTCCGTGCAAAGCCTGCAAAGTCTCTTCGATTCCGTCAAGAAGTTCAATTGGTTTTTCGAGTAATTCTTTTCCATATTCAATGATTTTCTGGATCACTTCAACCGGAATTGTATTGTTCGAAATATTCATTGCCGCTTCAATCATTGAAAGAATATATCCTTTGATTCCGTAACCATATAATGGCAAATTGGCAATTTCAATTTTAAACAATTCCTGCGAAATGCCCTGATGCGAAAGATAATCTTCCATCAAAGCGCAAAATTTATGTTCTGTTTCCTGAAAATAAGGTTCATTTACAAACAAGGTATCATCGGCATCAAAGGCGATTACTTTTAAATTGGGTATTTTGCTTTTATGTAACATAATGTTTTTTGTTTCAGGTTTCAGGTTTTCTTTATTTCAGGTTTTCCGCGACGAATTACACGAATTTACACTAATTTTTTGCCACATATTAATGATTTTAAAGATTAAAATCTGCGTGAGAATAAAAATAAATCCGCTTAAATCCGCGTCATTCGCGTTCGATTTCAGCTCTTAGAAAACAGTCTTTTCAATGAGAGTGTTTTATCGTAAAACGTAATTCTAATTCCGAAAAGTAAAATAAGTCCGCCGAAAACCATTTGTAAAGTTATTTGTTCTTCTAAAAACAACCAAGCTAATATCGAAGTAATTACAGCCTGACTTAATAAACTTAACGAAACTCGGGTCGCGCGCATGTGTTGTGTTGCATAACTTATGGACAGCCAGGCACACAATTGACAAATTACTGCCTGCAAAACTAATACAAACCAGCCCGTATCTGAAAATCCGGTAAAAGGTTCATCTAAGGCATAACATAATGTTGCCAAATAAAGGCTTGAAGCCAATAAACTAATCGTCATAAATGATAAAACATCAACTTGAGAAAGTACATTTTTACTGACCAAAAGATAAATAGAATATAAGATTCCGGATAAAACAGCGAACAAAAAGGCCTGATTAAAATTCAGTTCCATAAAAAAGCTAAAACCTACCAAAGTGATCATTCCAAATAATGAAACTACAGTTCCTATCCAGAAATTAGTTGCAGGTCTTACTTTCAAAAAGAAGAAAGAACCAATGCCAACCCAAAGCGGTGATAAATTCGTCAGCAACGAAGCCTGGGTCGCGCTTGATTCCTGAATGGCGATATTCCAAACGGCAACATCTGAGGCGAATAAAATGCCGCAAAGTGCAGCAAGTAATGCAAATTTTAATGTTGGAAGTTTAAAATTTTTGCTCAAAAGAACATACGGCAAAAGCAACGAAACAGCAAAAAACATTCTGTAAAAAGCTGAAATTAATCCAGGTGCTAATTTCAATTTAACCAATATTGGGAAAATGGATATACAGAGTATACCGCAAATTAAGGCTAATCTTGGTTTGGTGAGTTTCATTTGGGTGAATTTATTCTATATTTTACTTTTTAAGGAAAGAAATTAAAATTAAGATTGCTTTTAAAAGTAAATTGCGTGAATCAATTAAAATTTTTAATCGATTCACGCAATTTTATAATAACTATAAAATGTTTAGTTTATCGTTTCTCCATTAGGCGCATCAGTATCAGGATTTACAAATACTAATTTTCCTTCGGCGTTTGTAGTCATTAAAATCATTCCCTGACTTTCAACTCCGCGTAAAGCTCTTGGCGCTAAGTTGGCCAAAACTGTAACACGTTTACCAATGATTTCTTCTGGCGAAAAGCTTTCGGCAATTCCCGAAACTATCGTGCGAACGTCAATTCCCGTATCAATTTTAAGAACCAAAAGTTTATTTGCTTTTGGCATTTTTTCGGCTTCGATGATGGTTCCTACGCGTAAATCCATTTTGGCAAAATCCTCATATTGAATTAAATCTTTTTGAGGTTCCACTTGTTTGTTTTCGGCAAGATTTGCAGTTTTTGTAGCTTCCAATTTGTCTATTTGTTTTTGTATTTCTTCGTCTTCAATTTTAGCAAAAAGTAATTCTGCTTCACCAATTTGGTGCCCTTCCGGAATTAATTCTGAATTTTCAGCAACGTCATTCCATTTCAATTTGCCTTCATTTTTCAATATTCCTGATAATTTTGCCGCAGTAAAAGGCAGGAAGGGTTCAGCTAAAATGCTCAACGCCGCAGCAATTTGCAACGCCACATACATTTGAGTTTTTACACGCTCCGAATTGTCTTTCATCACTTTCCAAGGCTCTTCGTCGGCAAGATATTTGTTTCCTAAACGGGCAACATTCATTAATTCGCCTAAAGCTTCACGGAATCTGTAACGCTCTACAGAACTTGAAATCACAGCAGGATAGGCCTTTAATTCTGCCAAAGTATTTTCATCAACTTCAGATAATTCATTGGGAGTTGGGATAAATCCTTCGTAATATTTGTTCGTTAAAACAACCACACGGTTAATGAAATTTCCAAAAATGGCAACCAGTTCATTGTTGTTTCTTGCCTGGAAA